>Ga0209340_1000454_pt1 | contig 43453 bp, 35 predicted proteins | sample EPASupsiteSAE323_FD_187266 | JGI IMG/M metagenome (GOLD analysis project Ga0209340, IMG submission 187266) | Bioremediated contaminated groundwater from EPA Superfund site, New Mexico - Sample SAE3-23 (SPAdes) (version 2) | ecosystem: Environmental > Aquatic > Deep subsurface > Groundwater >... | reverse complement strand
TGAAATGACCCCAGAAAGTTAGACAAAGATTTAGTTAAGCAGCCGAAAGGGCTTGTTGTCTGTGAGAAGCAGGCGGCAAGCCCTTTAGCTTTGCCTTGATCCGTCGACGATTGTAATATTCGAGATAAGCGATAAGTTCGGTTTCGAAGTGCTCTATCGAGTCAAATTTTTGCAGATATAACAGCTCGCTCTTGAGCAAACCGAAGAAGTTTTCCATTACAGCATTATCCAAGCAGTTTCCTTTCCGGCTCATACTCTGCCGGATGCCCTTGGTCTTGAGCATCCCCTGATAGTGTTTATGTTGGTATTGCCATCCTTGGTCAGAGTGGAGAATGAGGTTTGTACTGTCTGGAATGTGGGCAAATGCCTTGTCTAGCATGGAAGTCACCAAAGACAATACCGGTCTGGTCGAAATGGCATAGCTAATAATATCTCTGCTATACAAGTCAAGAACTGGAGACAGGTACAACTTTTGCCCAAACAAGCTGAATTCGGTGACATCTGTAACCCATTTTTGATTCGGCATCGTTGCCTCAAAGTCACGATTCAGCAGATTTGGTGCCACTTTACCGACTTCCCCTTTATAGGAGTGATACTTCTTCATACGTACTTTACAGATGAGTTCCAGTTCCTTCATCAACCGCTGAACGGTTTTATGATTAATTACAACTCCTCTGTTACGGCATTCTAGAGTAATTCGTCTATACCCGTATCGACCATTATTGTCATGAAAAATTTGTTGAATTAACTTTTTAGTTTCTACATATTTATCAGGTTGTTTTAGAGCTTTTAACCAGTAATAGTAGGTGCTACGTGCAATACCAGCTATTTTTATCAAATCGATAATCTTGTATTGATGCCTTAACTCGTTGACTACCATCACTTTGTCTTTCTCAGTGACTTTTCCTTTTCTTGAATTAAGGCATTCAACTTTTTTAGGTATTCGTTTTCCATTCGCAATCGCTGCACTTCGGCAATTAAGTCTTCTTCTACTTCTTTAGAAACTTTTTTTGCTTTTTTGTTAGTATCCACTTTGGTGTGACAGCCTCTTTTGTCTATATGCAAAGCTGATGCTCCTTCTTCAAGATATATGCGTTCCCATGTACAAACTGTTGTAAATGATGGGATATTAAATTCAGCGGCTGTTTGCCGCGCGGATAAAGCATTTTTATGCATATATTCTATTACAGATACTTTAAAATCACCAGTGTAAGTTCCATTCTTTGCAGCTAAACCTTCTAAGCCATGGTGTAGATAGGTAGCAACCCACATTTGGATTTGACCTTTAGTTACTCCAAACTGTCTTGTAGCTTCTTTTTGCGAGTTGTTTTTTTCTAGGATAAACTGTACTACTTCAAATTTCATTTCTAGGGTATATTTAGCCATATAAAAACTGCACCTCCAAACGTTAGATTTTTGTCTAACATTTGGGGTGCAGTTCAATTTAGGGTGATTCTTTTATTTCATATATTGGGCCTTACCTTCCTTAAAGTATACTACTTTAAGCTTAGCACGTTCTGCAATCTCTAACCCTTCTGTAAGACTTTTGCCAATGTCTTCTGTACGATGAGCATCAGATCCAATGGTTACTAAGCGACCACCAACTTTATAAAAACGTTGATAGATCGGCAACAGATTTTCTATAACTTCCCTATTTTCCAGCCGCCTCGTGTTGATTTCCAATGCTTTTTCCTTACAAGCGAGCACTGTCAATATTTCATCAATTGGTTCTGTAAACTCTCTATAATACACTTCTGGATCAGTCAAACGTGCATATCTAGCGATATAATCAATATGTCCCAAACTATGAATACCATCATAGCAAGTTACACATTGCTGCATAGCTGCAAAATATCGTTGGTATATCTCAGCTTTACTTCTCCCCTGATAAAATTCAGGCAGATAAATATCAATCTCATCTACAATATGTACCGATCCAATCACATAGTCAAAGGGATACTTTTCAACAATATGACAATTCTCAGCAAGACAATCAGATCGCATACCAATCTCAATGCCTAATAATACCTTGTCATTACGATATTTATTATAATCTGCAAAATATTGGTTCACATCAAAGGTAAAGGCCATTGGTCCTGGATAGCCGATATCCATGTGCTCCGTAATCGTAATGCCGATATTCAATTCTCTTCCCTTTGCTACAGCTTCTTCCATAAGCATTTTAGAATCTGAGGAAAAATTTGTATGCATATGACTATCAAATAACATCTTTCTGACCGCCTCTCAACTTTGTCCATATACTACTATAATAACACTTTTTTTATATTTTTACACATATAGAATTTAAAAATTCATCCCTTGTTCAAAGACAAAAATACTTTCCAAAAACACAAATGTATACACAAAAACCTATTGAAACTTTTAAAAATTAGTATTATAATGAGGACAAGATAAAGAAATGAAAGAAAAGTAAGAAACGTTTTTAGAAAACGAGGTGATTCCATTGAACAATTTAGATAGTCCGCCACAATACTATGCCGAGGAGTTGTTTCCAGTGAATCACGTTGTAGAAGCCGTGCCTCATATATAAAATACAGTCAGTCTATCTTAGGGTAGGAATGGCGTTAGGAAATGGGGTGATTCCATTGTACCTTTTAGAAAGTCCACCAAAGCATTTGTGCGAGGGGTTGATTCCACTGAATAATGTAATGGAACTCACAATTTCATATAGTTAATTTACAAAAGTGTGTACCCACACACTTTCTGGTACAATTATTATTGTACCAATAAAAGTCCACCTTTTATCTAGTTCTGTCCTTGACATGAACGGATGGTATCCCCTAGTTTATAAAGTAATGATCGGAAAGCTAATATAAAAGCTACGAGGCTTGACCAAAGGTCAAGTCTCGTAGCTTTTATTCTATCACACAGCCACGCTATCTTTTTTAATATCGGTCTAAGCAACAAAGCCGGTATCCCCGCCTACAAGACAAATTTACATTTGTCAAAATAGCGATACCCATTGAACCGCTTACTTGGCGCAATGCATTATTAATAGAATTTGACTATATGGTCATTTATAACGAAAAAAAATTATTTAGCAACTACACCGTACAAAAACAAATCCGTAATACGACGAGCAGTTTCATCAATATCATCACCAATAAAATCGCGAAATACAGAGGTTACGATGACACTAAAGACACAATGAGCGGATCGATTTGCATCACATTGGTCTTGAATAAGCCCCTGCTCTTTGCATTCTATTAATACTTTTTCAATCATGCCAATAGTCTGGCAAAAGCATACTTGGTATTTTTCACGTTGTTCTTGTGTAAAATTACTATATCCTTCTACACCAAACCCACGCACTTCATGCATAACAACTCGCCATAAATCAGCATTTTCTTGATAAAAGACTAGGAAAGCTTTAATAATAATCTCAATTTTTTTAAATGGCATTTCATCAGAAGCAACAATACTCGCTAAGCTAGTTTCAAAGGGAGTACTGCGTTCTTTTATTAAAGTAAAAAATAATTGTTCTTTATTGACAAAATAATTGTAAACCGTCCCTTTTCCCGTATCCGCTAATGCAATAATCTCATCAACTGTTGCGCGATGATAACCTTTACGCGAGAAAACCACATATGCTGCATCGAGTATTTGCTGACGTTTATTTTGACAATCATGAGAAGCTATGCACGTTCTCGTATATTTCATTTCTACCTCCATTTATCTGAATTCAAGAAGAGCCTAGTCTCTCACCCATTGCTTATAGACACTCTTGTATGACTCTTAGCGTATTTTTATAAGCAATTTTATCTATTTCTCTTTCTGTAAAACCATTCTTCCTCAAACCCTCAATTAAGGTATCGATTTCTCCTATAGTAGCTATTTCCAACTTGCTTTCAATGCCGTCAAAATCCGTACCTAATGCTAGTACTTCAATGCCACCTACGTTATAAATATGTTTTATATGAGCCACCATATCATCCATCTTGCTAAATTCAGTTCCCCCAAGGAATTCTCCGCAGAAATTAATTCCCATTACACCGCCTTTTTCCCCTAAGCGGCGAATCATATCATCTGTCAGATTTCGTCCGTGATTACATACTGCCCGAGCATTGGAGTGAGAAGCCACAAAAGGTTTACTTGACAATGCAAGAACATCATAAAACCCTTGATCGGAAAGGTGGGATACATCAATAATCATACCTAACTGATTCATTTCCTTTACCACTTGCTGACCAAATTGTGTCAGGCCTTTTGTACGAAATGCTTCCTTGCAATTTGGATAACCAATTTCATTAGGATAATTCCAGGTAAGGGTAAGTAAACGTATACCTAACCGATAAAAATTTCGCAAATTTTCCAAACGTCCCTCTAAGGCGCCACCTTCTTCAATGGTTAAAAATGCTCCGATCTTTCCAGCCTGCTGATGGGACAAGAGCTCTTGATAACTGTGTGCTAAGGCAATCGCTGTAGAATTGGCCTCCATTTCTCGGTAAAAAATATCAATCATAGCTAAACAACGTTGCAAAGCATTCGGATGCTCTGCCAAATCAATAAACAAGGCAAAAAATTGAGCCAATCCCTTGGCTGCCTTTAATTTTTTTATATCTACGCTCAAATTATTATTCTGTAAGCTCAGCTCTGGTTTATCCATCAGATGCAATATTGTATCACAATGTAAATCAATAATCTGCAAAATAGATCCATCCTTTTTTCACAGTATGACCATCTGGTCACCTATCAATAAAAATAAAGGTCTCCTATTCAAATAACTCCCTGCATAAGCACCTTTTATTATTATATCATTCAATAGTATCTCTGACAATAAAGTAACCTTTTTACCAATCCTTATAGTAACCTTACTGCACTAATGCCTAACCAAGTAGCTATAAAACCTAAAATAAAGTTCCCAAGGAGATTATACATCACCATTGTAATACCACCATCCTCCAGTAGTTTAAATGTTTCATAACTAAATGAGGAAAAAGTAGTAAGTCCTCCCACAAAGCCCACTGTAATAATAAGTCTCCAATAAGGGTTTACAATAAACCGCTCTGTAGCTGCGGTCATAAAGGCACCAATAATAAAACAACCTACCACATTAACAATCAAGGTACCATAGGGAAAACTAGCACCAAATCGTCCAGCTGCCCAGGTCGATACTAAATAACGAGTTGTTGCACCAATACTTCCGCCAACTGCTACTGCTACTATTTTTAACATTCCTGTCTCCTTACTTTGAAATATCATGTATATCTTACTATTATAGTATACTATTAGGATAGACAAAACCCTTAGAATGAACCTTTCTTCAACTTTTAAGAATTTTTTTCAACAAAAAAAGATAAGAAGAGCTAAGCTCCTTATCTTCCTTGTAAGAACTACTTTATATCCTTGTCATTAATGACCGCCGCAGCAACCGCCACCATGTTTATGCTCATGACCATGAGCATGCCCGCCCCCACAAGCGTGTTTAACCCCATTTTCCGTAAGCTTATTTTTCTTCATGCTACCGCATTGTGGGCAGGCGATTTCATAGCCATGTTTTCCTCCTGCTGTACATGGTTCTACTTCCCACTTATGACCGCAATCTTGACATTCAAAGATACGATTTTTAATCATATAACTTCCCCCTTTAATAATGATGCTGTGACCTTCTACTAAAGCCATCGCAATTTTAGTTCTAGCCGATTGTAGAATACGCTGAAAGGTCGCTCGTGTTAACCCCATGCTTGCTGCACATTCATTTTGATCCATTCTGCCTAAATCTTTTAAACGTACAGCTTCCAATTCTTCTACCCCAAGTTCCACAACTTTAGATTTTTTGGAGCCTGCAGGTATAAACCGCTGGCAAGAGGGCTCACGTTCTATTAATCCGCAACAACGTTTCCTAACCATTCCGCCACTCCTCAATTGAGCATATGCTCATTTATATTATAATACAGTTCGCTTTTATTATCCAACTATTATTTCATCTTTCACAAAAAGTTTCCATCCTTTAATAGAAAGAGGGTACAATCTGCAATGATTGTACCCTCTTTCTATTAGCTAGATGATTCAGCGAGTAGACCTTGATTAAACTTGTCCTGTAAGGCAGCTACTCCAATACGTTTTATAAACTCTGCAAAATTTTCGCTTCTCTCTTTGCTTTTAGAATAAAAAGTAATAATATTTTCCAAAGCTTTTCCGGCATGAGCTACAGGTACACTGCCTGCTAGTTTTGTTCCTAAAACAGCATTCGGTCCTAATGTACCACCAAGCCATAATTCAAAGGACTCTACCACTTCACCATTCACTCTTACTGCCGTGCCTTGCAGTCCAATATCCGCAATTTGCGGCTGCCCACAAGAGTGTACACAACCACTGATATGAATTCGAAGGGGAGTATCCATAGGAATTTGTTGATCTAAATAAGATGTGATAGATTCAATGTTTTCCTTCGTCTTTACTAAACCAAAGGGGCAAAATTCCTTGCCAACACAAGAAATCGTATATGCAGAGTATTGTTTCGAAAAAGGATTTAAAGCCAGTAATAACTCTTCTTTTAATAAACTCTCTATTTTTTCATCTGGAATATTAGCCAGAATAAAATTTTGAGAATTAACAGTACGCAAGGAACCATCGCCATAGGTTTCAGCAAGGTCTGCTAGTTTTTCTATGGTTTCTGCATTACAACGACCAGCAACAATTGGCAAGCCAACATAATTTAGTCCCTCTTGTTTTTGCTTATTCACACCATAGAAATATCCGCCATTCCAGCCAAGGGTTAGATCTTTACCGCTACCAAGTAGCGGCCCAGTGATCTTCAGCAGTTCTTCTGTGAATTTTTCTATACCCCAGTCCGAAACCAAAAATTTCAAGCGAGCATGGGTACGTTTTTCACGATAACCATAATCGCGAAAAATAGTTGCCACAGCTGCTGCTACTGCTACCACTTCTTCTGGCTGCACAAAAACCTTTACCTTCTCAGCCAGCTGAGGGTCACGGGATAACCCGCCACCAACTCTGATATGGAATCCAACTTTCTCTTCCCCATGGATTTCTTTTATTGCCGGTGAAAAGGCGATATCATTAATTTCAGCATGGCCCGAATTATAAGGGCTGCCTGAGATGGAAATTTTAAATTTGCGTGGTAAATTCGAAAAATCCCGATTACCTTGAAAGAAAGTATTCAGTTCATGAATGATAGGCACAGTATCAATGACTTCATCCGTATCAATTCCTGCCAAGGCATGTCCCATTACATTTCTAGGACAATCCCCAGCAGCGCCGATGGTTGTCAATCCTACGGCTGCTAAACGTTTTACTATCTGAGATAATTTATTAACCCTTAGCCAATGAAATTGCAATGCCTGGCGAGTAGTAATATCTACGATTCCTCGTCCATATTCTTTAGCAATACCTGCTATCACTCGCAGTTGACCTGCATGAATGAGTCCGCCGGGGACTTTTACACGCATCATAAAATAACCTGCCGTTTTCGGATTTTGCAAATATAAGCCTAACCATTTTAAACGCTCTATATCATCTGCTGTAAGGTCGGTAAACTCTTTATTACCATAGTTCTTAATATCCTCAGCACTTTCCAGTCCATCTTTTTGAAGTTTCACTAATTCTACATTGTTTAGCTTTGTAGTATCTTTAGCCCAGATCTGTTCCATCACGAAGCTTTCTCCTTTGCCATTGTATTAATAATATTACTCCGGTTGGAAAAGGGATGTTGACAAATATCGTTCTCCTGTATCAGGAAGTAAAACCACAATGACTTTCCCTGCATTTTCTGGACGATTTGCAATGTGCGTTGCTGCAAAGACAGCAGCCCCGCTAGATATACCTACTAATAATCCTTCAGCAGCTGCCAGTTTTCTAACTGTTGCAAAGGCTTCTTCATTTTGAATTTTATAGATTTCATCAATCACGTTTTTGTTGAAAACACCAGGAACAAATCCAGCTCCAATTCCTTGAATCTTGTGAGGTCCAGGATTACCGCCTGATAATACAGGTGAATCTGCTGGTTCAACGGCAATAATTTTAATATTGGGGTTTTTCGCTTTTAATGTTTCACCCACTCCAGTCACCGTACCGCCTGTGCCAACCCCAGCGATAAAGATATCAACTTTTCCATCTGTATCTCGCCATATTTCCTCAGCTGTGGTTTTGCGATGTATTTGGGGATTGGATGGATTTTGAAACTGTTGTGGAATGTAAGAATGAGGAGTTTCAGCTGCCAATTCTTCGGCCTTACGAATAGCCCCTTTCATTCCTTCTGCACCAGATGTAAGTACTAACTCAGCTCCCAAGGCCTTAAGTAAATTACGTCGTTCGATACTCATAGTCTCAGGCATAGTCAAAATCAATTTATAGCCCTTCGCGGCGGCAACAAAAGCTAACGCAATACCTGTATTACCACTAGTAGGTTCAATAATGGTAGAACCAGCCTTAATAAGTCCTTTGTCTTCTGCATCTTTTATCATGGCATAACCAATACGATCTTTTACACTGCCTAGTGGATTAAAATATTCTAGTTTGCCAATTACTTGGGCCTTAATTCCCTGCTGCTGACCATAGTTTGTTAATTCCAATAGCGGTGTATTACCAATTAAATCCGTTAAATTCTTTGCAATTTTTGACATATTATTACCCCCTACTTTTTTATAATATACTACTAAGCTATCAAAGGCTTTTCTGATTATGTAAACAGAAAAGGCCAAAGAATCTGTCCTCACAACAACTCTTTAGCCTTCAGTTTCCTGATCAGCACTAACTTATTTATTTACTACATATTATCATAAAACAAATCCTAGGTCAATTAAATTTCTAAATCTTTTGGCCCCCTAAAGCCTGCTCTAAATCCTTAATAAGATCTTCAGGGTCTTCAATTCCTACAGATAATCGAAGTAGACAGTCAGAGATCCCAAGGCGTTCACGTACATCTGCAGGTACATCTGCATGAGTTTGTACCGCTGGCAAAGTGATAAGGGTCTCGACTCCTCCCAAACTTTCCGCAAAACGAATCATCTTCACCCGTTGCAAAATGGCCTTACTCAAGTGAGCGCCATCCACAACAAAAGAGAGCATACCACCATAGCCTGAGGCCTGACGATCATGTACGGCCTTACCATGATGCTCTGCTAACCCTGGGTAATATACTTTAGCTACTCTCGGATGATTTTTTAACCATTTCGCTATTACTAAGGCATTACTATTATGTTTTTCCATACGCAGTGCTAAGGTTTTTAAGCTGCGAATGAGCAGCCAGCTATCATTCGGGCCAAGCACTCCGCCAGTCGCATTTTGAATAAAACGAATGCGTTCACCAAGTTCACTTGTGCGAGCAACAACAAAACCACAAACTAGATCGTTATGACCTGCAAGATATTTACTGCCGCTATGAATGACTACATCAGCCCCTAGTTCCAAAGGCCTTTGAAAGTAAGGCGTTAAGAAAGTATTATCCACGATTGAATGAAGATTCCTTCTCTGAGCCAGCCCAACAATAGCTCGTATATCTACAATTTTCATCAAAGGATTGGTTGGCGTCTCCACAATAATCGTCTTCGTAGCAGGAGTAATCGCCTGAGTCACCTCTTCAATATTACTGCCGTCTACAAAACTGACGGCAATACCAAAATTGTTAAATACTTTGTTTACTACCCGATAGGTACCGCCATAGCAATCTTCTACCACAACCACATGATCACCCGTTTTATACAGCATCAATACTGCTGTAACAGCAGCCATTCCTGAAGCAAAAGCTAAGCCCACTGCCCCACCTTCCAAGCTCGCAATCCCCTCTTCTAATACTTTCCTGGTAGGATTTTGACTGCGAGAATAATCAAATCCCGTGCTCTCACCAAGAGCTGGATGGCGAAAGGTTGCTGATTGATAGATAGGTGTACTAATCGCGCCCGTTTTTTCATCTGTACATACCCCAATATGCACAATTTTTGAATGTAATTTCATAAATGCCTCCTAATTTAAAGCTATAAAAAAATAAAACTTCTTTCAGATGAAAGAAGTTTTGGGTACAAACGTCTTCATCTTATCTTCCAGGAAGAATCCTGCTGGATTTAGCACCACTGCATTACTGCCGGTTGCCGGGTATCATCGGGCCAGTCCCTCCACCACTCTTGATAAGAAGCTTTTATTTTTTTATTACTATATCATAAGTAAATTCACTATGTCAATTTCAAATTAGAATGTTTATAAACAAAAAAACCTTACTTTACAAGAAAGTACCTCAATATGTAAGGGTAGCTTCGGACCAAGTTCCCCGTCCAAATCACTATCCACGTCCTCTGTACATTCGATACAAATTTTTTCTGCCTGTAAATAGGTTACATGTTTACTATTATAATGTATACCCTTTAAAAAACTAATAAATAAACTCATTAGCTCTGGTAAATTACATTTATTCACAATCAATACATCTAGTTTTCCATCATCAATCTGGGCGTAAGGCACCAAACGTGGAAAGCCACCGACTGTACCACTATTCATTACCAAGAACAAAAAAACCTCTTCTTCAATTACAACGTCATCAGCAGTAATCTTCATTTTTAGGGCCTTAAAATTAGGCAATTCACCAAGTCCTTTAATGTAATAGGCCATTTTTCCTAAGGTATTCTTAAGTGCTACATCTGCACTATGAGCAACAGAGGTCATCAGCCCAGCACTAGCAACATTAAAAAAGTATTTATCATTTACACTTCCTACATCAAAAGCCTTGATTTTTCCCTTTATAATGGTATCCACGCACATATCAATGTTCTTTTCAATTTGCAAATAGGCCGCAAAATCATTGGATGTACCACTAGGAATAATCCCGATTGGCAAATCCACTTCATGAGTAAGCATAATATTAATGACTTCGTGAATGGTTCCATCCCCGCCTGAAACAATGATGCCTTCTGCACCAATCTCCTGCGTTAAGAGAACAAAATCACTAGTATCTTGCCTATTTGTTATCCGAAAAGGAATGACAATACAACCTTTGTGCTGAAAATTTTCAATTACATTATCCAATTTAAATTTGAAGCTGGCATCGCCAGATATAGGATTATATACAAGGATAAACTTTCGCAACATAGCTCTCTCCTTAGTTGGTTCACTACACTCTACTTATTGTCTGTTTTTATTGTATTTCATGAACGGTCATAAAGTCTATATAAAATTCAATGCAACCTCTTACAGTTATTTCTTGTTTACATAATAAAAATATTTCAGTATCATTAGGTTATTGCAAAAATATGCTTATATCATTTGAATAGGAGGTGGATGGATGAATACCTATCGCAGACCTGTTACACTCATTCTTCTTGTTACCATTTTGGCCACATTATTAATGCCCACTGGAGTGGTTATGGCTGCTTCCCCTTTAGATGCAATAACGCAGACACTAACATCCAATAGCGGCGGTTCTTCCTTTAATTTTCTTAATGTATTAATTGGTTTACTCCTTGGAAATCTATTCGGCACAAAGGATGATTCCTCAAGTTCGACTGTAAATACTAAGGGTTTATCCCTTGCTCCCACCGATACCAAAGTCTCCCCGAATTCAGCTAAAGGCAATGCCTTAATTGCCACAGCTAAAACCTATATGGGTGTCCCATATGTATGGGGAGGAAATACTACTGCGGGCTTTGACTGTTCAAGTTTCACTCAGTATGTTATGAAGGAAAATGGAATCACCATTCCTCGCACAGCAGCAGAACAATATGAAGTAGGCACTGCCGTTGACCAAAATAATTTGCAAGTAGGGGATTTAGTTTTCTTCACTACCTATAAACCCGGTGCTTCCCATGTTGGATTCTATATGGGCAATCGTCAATTTATTCATGAAAGCTCCATTGCAAAACAAGTAACAATTAATTCCCTAGACGAAACCTTTTATACAGAGCACTATATCGGTGCCCGCCGTTATATAAAATAGTATTACAATTTTATATGTTAACAAAAAGCAGAGGCTATGACCTCTGCTTTTTGTTAACATATAAAACACTAACCCGCAGTACCGTCCTCCCCCTATGTTCAAACCCTGCTATTTAGCAGGTGGGTGTCCTAAATTATCCTTTTGCCGTCCTCTCGAAAAGGCATGACATCCAGATAATATCAAACTCCCTAAGGCAATGAGTAGGTTGAACATAAATAAGAGTCACGCATACCTCAGGTATAGTGTTCTTTTACAATTAGTATAATACCATAGAACCCTTTTCAAATCAAGGGGCTTGAGTTACTTGTCGACATCACTAACCAGTAAATAAATTCCACCTTTATTGGGCATTAAGTGATGCTCTTTTACATCAATATGTCTCACAATTTTAAAATCATTACGTTCATAAGACCGTCTTGCTGTACTATTGCTATTCATCACCATTAAGCTTAATTGGGAAAAACCACTCTCTTTGGCCTTTTCCTTTGTTAGCTGAATGAGTCGACTGCCCACCCCTTTTCCTCGGAATTCTTCTTTTACATAAATAGAATCCAAAAACAAACTATTTTCTACGCGGGAATTAAAAAACTCCCCTAAGAATTCCAACCGATCGCTAGGAAAAAAGTTTCTACTTTCCTCGGAAATTTCATGGTACTTAGCAGGATAGGAATATACAATACCAATTACTTCATTTTGATATTCAGCAACAATAGCATTTTTATAGGTTTCATATCCCTTTTCATCACGCAATAAATTGCTTATCACTTGGACTGCTGTATAATCCTCCAATAAGCCATGAAACAAAAATTCTATAATACCTCCAGAAGCTAGCTCAATTCCCTCTGCAATTTTATCGCAATCTTCTATGGTAGCTCTGCGATATGTAATATCCACTTATGAACCCTCCTCTTATTAATTTTCTTGTAGCCAGCGAATACAATCTTCTGCTGGAAGGGGACGGGAAATATAATAACCTTGTCCAATATCACACTTCATTTTTTTTAACGTTCGAATTTGCATATTATCTTCGATTCCCTCTGCTACCACTCGAAATCCAAAGGTATGAGATAAATCAATAATACTCGAAACAAGAGCATTATATTTTTGATGAAAGTCGATATTTTCCACAAATTCACGATCAATTTTCAAAATATCAATAGGCAGACGCTGCATATAGGTCAAGGAGGAATAGCCTGTTCCAAAATCATCCATAGCTACCATAACACCTAAATTTCTGAGGTTATTGATTTTTTTAGTAATTTCATCAAAATTTTTCAAAAGAATGGACTCTGTAATTTCAATTTCTAACTGGGTTGGCGATATGTTATGTTTTTCTAATACCTGTTGTACCATTTCGACAAAATTCCATTCCTCGATTTGCAGAGGAGATATGTTTACAGCCACACAAATGGTTTTCCCTGTAGCTTCTAGTACCTTTCTAGCAAAAGAACATGCCTCGGAAAGCACCCAAGCACCTAGGGGAATAATCAAACCTGTTTCTTCAGCAATTGCAATAAATTCCAAAGGATAAATTAGTCCTTTTTTAGGATGATCCCAGCGCAGTAGTGCTTCTACACCTCTTACCCTTCCCGTGGTAAAATCCATTTGCGGTTGAAAAAAGAGTCTAAATGCACCCTTTTCGAGCCCGCTCTTGATTCCAGTTTCCACTTCTAATTTTTCAATAAAACTCTTGCGCATATCGGCTTCAAAAAAACGAAAGGAAGCCTTTTTTTCACCTTTTACTTTATATAAGGCTAAGTCCGCACATTGTAGCAATTCATCAAAGTTTTCTCCATCACTAGGATATAAGGCAATTCCCATACTAGCTGTAGGATGAAATAATTGTGTTTTTATCTGAATTGGACGTTCGATACAAGCACGAATGTTACGGATAAAGCCTTCCACTTCTTGACGATCAGAATATCCATACAAGAATAAAATAAATTCATCTCCGCCAAATCGGCAAACAAAAGACCTCTCGGAAAGAAACTGTAATAAACATTGCGAAATATTTTTTAATAATGCATCCCCAGCATGATGACCATACATATCATTCACGGTCTTAAAATTATCCAAATCAATCAATATAAAAGCAACAGGCTGCTGTTCTTCTTGTCCCCGTACTAAACATTCTTTTAACTTAGAATGGAATAAAAATCGATTTGGCAAGCTGGTCAGGGAGTCATAGTAGGCCATATATTCTACCTGTTCTCGCGCATATTTTTGTTCGGTAATATCAGACATAGATCCTGCAACACGCAAGGCTTTACCCTTCTTGTCAAATAACGCTTTACCACGAATCGCAACCCATGTAGCAGTCTCTTTATTGCCCATAATGCGGCATTCTATGGAATAATAGGGCGTGCGTCCAGCTAAGTGATCTTTTAGCGCTTTTTTGAGTGCCGTTCGATCATTGGGATGCATTACATCGAGCCAACTTTGATAATCATAACCTTCGTCTTTATAGATAATACCAAACACCTTCTCAATGCGCGAAGAGGTAAATACCCGTTTCATCGCAAAGTCTAAATGCCATATAACATCATTCGATCCTTCTAAGGCCAATTGATAGCGTTCCTGGCTTTGCGTTAATTGCTGTTCATTTTTTTCTTTTAAAGCATATTGATGACGTAATTCTTCCTCTGTAGCCGCCATTTGTTCATAGAGTGCCGAAAATTCATCATTAGCATGTAAAAGCTTCTGTTCGACTCTTTTTCTTTTATAAATTATAATTAACATACTGAGTAAAATAAAAATCAACAATATAAAGATTGCTAACGTACCTATGACCAAATTCTGATACATATGTATAAAAGTAAATAAATTATTGCCCGCTTCACTGGCATATACAATTCTAGGAATAAAAACTAGTGCAAATAAGATGCAAAAACTATAATATTTAATCCTTCTCACCTCTAACCCCTCATGATCCCAATAATTACATCCCTTAGTATACCATTAACCTTTTTATAATGCTATATTTCTACGAAAAGGTATTTATTGTATAAAAGAGGCATTTAATACCCCAAAAGGGTTATTAAATGCCTCTTTCACTATTTAGCTATTACCTCTTAGGATTGAGCTAATTTTTTGTATGTTGCCAAGCGCTCTTTTGCATCCTTTTCTGTTTTGGCAAATAAAGCTTCTGCATGTTCTGGGAATTGTTTTTGCAGTGATGAATAACGAACTTCACCCATTAAGAAATCTTTAAAATTAGCTGTTGGTTCTTTGGAATCCATGATAAAAGGATTCTTATCTTGTTCTTTTAGTGCTGGGTTATATCGATACATTCCCCAATAACCACATTCAACAGCATTCTTAGTTTCTAGCTGGCTGCAGCCCATACCTTGTCTTAGACCGTGACTAATACAAGGAGAGTAAGCAATGATCAAGGAAGGACCTGGATAAGCTTCAGCCTCTGCAATGGCTTTTAATGTTTGATTCTTATCAGCGCCCATGGCAATTTGCGCTACATATACATAACCATAACTCATGGCCATCATACCAAGATCTTTTTTCTTAGTGGATTTACCGCTTGCTGCAAATTGAGCAATAGCAGCCGCTGGTGTTGACTTAGAAGCCTGTCCGCCCGTATTGGAATAGATTTCTGTATCAAAAACCATAACATTCACATCTTCGCCAGAAGCTAATACATGATCAAGGCCGCCAAAACCAATGTCATAAGCCCAACCATCGCCACCAAAAATCCATTGGGATCTCTTTACTAAGAAATCCTTATTTTTGTAAATTTCATTCAATAAGGTATTTTCGCCTTTTTCTGCAGCAAGTAATGATATTACCTGCTGAGCTCTGGTGCGACTTGCTTCCCCATTGTCCATATTTTCTAGCCAATCTGCTAAACTAGCTTTAAGTTCAGCGCTAATTTCTAGCTTCATTGCTTCTTTTACATCGCTAGCCACTTTTTCTCTGACCGCTTTTACACCTAAATGCATCCCTAGGCCAAATTCAGCATTATCTTCAAACAGAGAGTTTGCCCATGCTGGACCATGCCCTAAATGATTCGTGGTGTATGGTACGGATGGAGCACTTCCTCCCCAAATAGAGGAACATCCAGTAGCATTGGCAATCATCATTCTGTCACCAAACAATTGGGTAATCAATTTTGCATAAGGTGTTTCTCCACAACCTGCGCAAGCGCCTGAGAACTCTAATAAAGGCTGCTCAAATTGACTACCTTTTACGGTATTTTTATTCATAGGATTGTCTTTAGGAGAAATTATACTGATATGATCCCAAAGCTCTACCTGGTCCATTTGCGTATCAAGTGGTTTCATAATTAACGCTTTTTCTTTGGAAGGACAAACCTGAGCACAGTTACCACAACCTGTACAATCTAGAGGCGATATTGCCAATCTAAACTGTAGATCCTTAGCACCAATAGCGGCTTTTGCCGTGAAGCCTTCAGGGGCATTGTTCATTTCTTCTTCGCTTACAAGTACGGGACGAATGACAGCATGTGGGCAAACATAAGCGCATTGGTTACATTGAATACATTTATCCATTTGCCATTCCGGAACATTCACAGCAATACCACGTTTTTCATAAGCCGCAGTACCTAGAGGGAAAGTACCATCTTCCATACCGTCAATAAAGGCGCTGACTGGTAATGAATCTCCTTCTTGTCTGTTCATAGGAATCATGATATTGGTAATAAATTCAGGTACTTCTTTTTTCTCGGTGGTGTTGCTGCATGCACAAGCAAAAGTTTTTTCATTTTCCACTTTATCTTGCGCTGTCTTCCAGCTTTCAGGAACAGTAACCTTTACAATCGCATTAACACCCACATCAATAGCTGCATTATTCATATCCAACACTTTTTGGCCTTTATTACCATAGGAAGTTACAACGGCCTCTTTTAAATAGTTAATTGCATCTTCCAAAGGAATAATATTAGCAATTTTAAAGAATGCGGATTGCATAATCATATTGATTCTGCCACCAAGTCCAATTTCTTGGGCAATCTTAATGGCATTCAATGTATAGAAATTAATATTATTATTGGCAATATAACGTTTCATAAAACCTGGTAATCTGTCTTCTAGCTCTGCCTCACTCCAAATACAGTTTAGAAGAAAGCTACCATTTGCTTTTAAGCCAACTAATACATCATATTTATCAACGTAAGATTGATTGTGACAAGCCACAAAATCAGCCTTGTTAATCAGATATGGTGATTTAATGGGTTTTTGACCAAATCTAAGGTGAGAAACTGTGATGCCGCCAGACTTTTTAGAGTCATAAGCAAAATAAGCTTGGGCATACATATCAGTCTTATCGCCAATAATCTTTATGGCACTTTTATTTGCACCTACTGTACCATCTGAACCAAGTCCCCAAAACTTACACGCTTTTGTTCCTTCTGGCGTAACATCAACATCTTGACCATTCGCCAAGGACTTATTGGTAACATCATCAACAATACCAATAGTAAAGCCATCTTTCGGCTCATTTGCTTTCAAATTATCATAAACGGCAATAATATGCGCAGGTATTACGTCTTTAGAGCCTAGACCATAGCGGCCACCGACAATGAGTGGACGGTTTTCTTGATTATAATAGGCTGTTTTTACATCAAGATATAATGGTTCCGCTAAGCAACCAGGTTCTTTCGTTCTATCGAGTACAGCAATCTTAGTTACTGTCTTAGGAATATATTTGAAGAAATGTTCAATAGAGAAAGGTCTATATAAATGAACATTCAATAAACCAACTTTTTCCCCATTTGCATTCATAAAATCTACAGTCTCTTCAATGGCTTCACATACGGAACCCATAGCAATAATCATTCTCTCTGCATCAGGTGCACCATAATAGTTAAACAGGTGATATTCTCTGCCTGTCAATTTAGTAATTTGCGCCATGTAATTTTCAACAATTTCCGGAAGAGCATCATAATACTTATTGGAAACTTCTCTTTCTTGGAAATAAATATCAGGATTTTGTGCCGTTCCGCGGAGTACTGGATGATCAGGATTAAGAGCATTTCTTCTAAAAGCATCCACGTCATCCATATCTAGCATTTTTGCTAGTTCATCATATTCAATGGTTTCTATTTTTTGAATTTCATGAGATGTTCTAAAACCATCAAAAAAATTAACAAACGGAACTTTACCTTTTAGAGCTGCAAGATGAGCCACTGCGCTCAAATCCATAACCTCTTGCACACTGCTTTCTGCTAGTAATGCACACCCTGTTTGTCTTGCTGCCATAACATCTTGGTGATCACCAAAAATATTAAGGGCATTGGTTGCAAGGGCTCTGGCACTTACATGAAAGACTGCTGGCAATAGTTCTCCAGCAATTTTATACATGTTAGGAACCATTAATAGTAGACCTTGGGATGCCGTATAGGTAGTAGTTAAAGCACCTGCTTGCAATGAACCGTGAACAGCCCCTGCTGCCCCTGCCTCTGATTGCATTTCCATTACTTTTACCGTTTGACCAAAAAGATTTTTCTTACCCTTAGCAGCCCATTCATCAACAGACTCTGCCATAGGTGAGGATGGGGTAATTGGATAAATAGCCGCTACATCCGTAAAGGCATAAGAAATATAAGCTGCTGCCGTATTACCATCCATAGTCTTCATTTTTCTCATAAGTTTCTCCTTTTCTCTCTTTATGTTACTAAATGTAACTGGTGATCATTGTCTATCGAATTCCCGTTAACAACATCTAACAATTATATCATATAATTATTACTTATCACCCAAATAATTCTTACATTGTACATTAATAACGTTCGACAAAAAAAACTAATTTCCTACATAAATTAAAAATTTTTTTAGGAAATTTTTACATTTTTTACGCAATCTTCTGATTTGTTTAATATATCAATTTATTTTACACAATTCATAATTTTATCTTTTGTTAAACTTCTTTTACTTACTTTGCAATAATAATGGCGAGAACTCTTTCCTTGAAAGAGTTCTCGCCATTATCTACACCATCATAGTTTCGTATATTCCATCCGTTCCGCTCTAGATAACCCAGGTGAATCCTTACCTCTAAGGGTTACCTCTTCAAGAGGAATATTAAGTTCCTTAGCTATGACAGCTTGTACCCTTTTGCGGCAAAAACCACCTTGACATTTTCCCATACTTGCTCTAGTACGTCTCTTAATGCCATCAATAGATTTTATGGGTATGCCTCGATGCAGGGCATCAATAATTTCAGCTTCCGTTACCTGCTCACAGCGACAAATAATATGTTCTTCAGGAATACTACTATTAATATCTCCTTTAAAGTTTTTATCCTTTACTTTAATAATAGGTTTACGATAAGGATTAAAATCTGATTTTAATTCGAGACTTACCCCAGTCTGCTTCAGAATTTCTACAACTTTTAAGGCAATCGCTGGAGATGAGGTTAATCCTGGAGAATCAATTCCCACCAAATTAATAAATCCTTTTACCATGCTTTCTTCAATGGTCCAATCCTTTTTATCGAGGAAAGGGCGATTACCAGCAAAGGATGTAATGGCTTTTTTCATATTAAAATCAGGTACGGATATTCTCGCGAGGGCAACGATTTTTTCTAGTACTTCCTCGGTAGTACCAACATCTTCTTTGTCTTCTATATCCTCTGCATTTGGTCCAATCATTAAATTACCATGATAAGTAGTGGTCACTAGAATTCCTTTGCCTAGTTCCGTTGGAACTTGAAAGATTACCGTATTCGCCAAATAATTTTGTTCTTTATCAAGTAAGACATATTGGCCGCGGCGAGGAGTAATATGATATCCCTCAATCCCCATCATGCTGGATATTTTATCACTATAGATACCCGCTGCATTAATTACATAGTTTGCCTTAATTTCACCTTTATTCGTAGCAATTTTAAAATAATCATCAATTTTTTCAATACCCACTACTTCTGTACTAAGTTTTAATTCTACCCCATTGGTAATAGCATTTTCCGTCAGAGCAATAACAAATTCATAGGGTGAGGTTACACCAGCATTGGCACAATAAAGAGCCGCTGTAACTTCTTTACTTAAATAGGGCTCCATTTCTCTAGCCTTTTCCCCATCAATGATCGCTAGACCGCCTACGCCGTTTACAATCCCATACTCATAAAGTTTTTCTAAGGTTTTTTTATCTTCATCTCGAAAAGCCAATACTAATGAGCCTGTTTCTCGATAGCCAAAATTTAATTCTTTATTTAACTGCTCATACATTCTATTGCCTTTTACACAAAGTTCAGCCTTTAAGCTGCCCGGTTTATCAGAATAGCCACCATGTACGATACCGCTATTGGCTTTTGAAGCACCGCAGCTTACATCTTCTTCTTTTTCCACTAAACATACTTTAACTTTATATTTTGACAGTTCTCGAGCAATATTAGTGCCAACGACTCCAGCTCCAATAATACAAATATCATACATATTGATTCCCCCTCATGAATTCCATCAATCTGTTTTTATTAGCATCGAATAACAGCTGTAAAACAGTTTTAATTTTCTGAACAATTTAATCTTACCAAATATAGTATAACTATGCAAGATTCATTTCCCTTTGCAAAATAAATGTCACTTTCCCTGAAAGTCTAATGCAGCCTTATGTATATTTTTATAGATGTTTTCCATCTTCATAATAGTTATTTCTCTCTAAGATAGTAAAAAATATCTCCGCACTTCCTAAGCCTGCATTATAAATATGTTTGGTAATAGCAACCGCTACCTGATCTTGTATTTCTTGCCCACGATCAAACCAATTGATTTGGATAAAGGGGTCTTTTTTTATTATTTCTCCATCCACAATAAACTTACTGTCTTGTACTTCTAATGTAAAATACTCTTTCGGACAGCCTACAATGCTTTCTAGCTCATCGAGCATGGCCTTACTGATTTTTTTTACCTCATCGCTCTCTATACCTTTAATCATAATATGCGGCATAACAATAACTCCTTTTTAATTCCTTATCATATTTATTACTAGTATGGATACACTAATAGTCAATAGAAGCTAGCTTAACTTCTTAACATAATTATACCTCAAATTCAATTTATTTACCTTATTTTGCAATTGAAAGGATCATGATATGGAATTCGATACGTTATTAAGTGGGGCCTTACATACGATCTTTATATTTTTTAGTCTCCTTATCTTTACCCGTATTTTGGGTAAGACTCAAATTGGCCAATTAACCTTTTATGAATATGTCAGTGGTATTACCATGGGTTCCATTGCTGGTAATCTGGCCTCTTCCGATCCTGATAAATTTTGGGGACACTACCTTGATCTTCTCATTTTTTTCCTGCTTACCTATTCACTTTCACTCCTTAGCATTACAAACCGCTCTCTACGTAGGCACATTGAAGGCTCACCAAGTATGGTCGTTGAAAATGGACGCATCCTAAAAAATAATATGAAAGCAATGAGATATGATTTAGATGAACTAACTTCTCAATTACGGGAAAAAGGTATTTTTGATATGAATGAAGTAATGCATGCAACGATGGAGCCAACAGGGCAGCTTAGTATACAATTGAAACCTGAATTTCAACCATTAACGAAAGGTGATATGAATATTCATCTGCCCAATCCCCGTTTCCCTGTGGAATTAATTATGGATGGTCAGGTCATTGAAGAAAATCTACAGAAGGAGAAGCTCACTACTGCTTGGTTAACAACACAGTTAGCTGAACGTAATATTAGCAGTCCATCACACGTTATGTATGCTGTCATTGATTCTAAGGGACAACTATTCATCAGTTCTAAAGGCAGCAAAATATAAGATCATGTTTTCACTTGTTATCCCTGTTACTTTAATTGATAAAGCAAGGTAATCCCCATACCAATAGCCGCCACTACTTTAATAATCATACTGACAATTTGCCCTTTAAGTACACTTATCCCTACCCGCTTAGCCTTCTCAATATCATTAGCCTTAGTATATTCTGCAAAAATAGTACATAAAACAGCCCCTACTAGAGCTCCAAGCAAAGTTCCGATCAACGGCAAGATCATTGTTCCCAATATACTTCCGAATACTGCGCCGAAAAAAGCTGCCACCATGCCTCGTTTGGAGGCTTTTTCTTTTTTAGCCCCAATAATCCCCGCACCAAAATCAATAATTTCACTTACAATATATACTCCAACTATAATTGCCAAGGTATCATAATCCATATGCTCAAAATTTTCATAGTAACCATAACTTAGACCAGCAATTACAATTAGTATATTACCTGGTAACCCCACCATCGTCATAATGACTCCCACTACAACAATCACACAAAAAACTATATTAATTATCACTATTCCTAATTCCATAATTCACACCCTTTGTATTCTTACAATCTAAGTTTAGCATAGAGAATTTAAGATTTCACTGAAATATAATATCTTGTTCTTTAAAACTCAAGGAATAATCTTTTGACGCAATTTTCTGTATAATGATTTTGGCAATTATGCTATAATAAAATTAATAGTTACATAGACGGAGGTGTTCTTTATGTTAGAAAAAATCCTAGTACCTATTGATGGCTCTGAAGCCGCATGGCACGCCTTAGAATACGCTTGTAAATTAGGAGAAAAATTCAATAGTTTGATCACAATTGTCCATGTTGTGCAGCCCCACTATACCTTGCCGACCATTGCTCTTCATGGCGAAATTCCTTTTTTGTCTGTAAATATCGAAGAAGTGGAAGCAACAGGCTATAAGCTTATTGAATTAGCAAAGACTGAATTAAGTCAATATCCTAATGTGGAAACCCTTTTAGAGTTTGGTCATCCTGCAGAGCGAATACTATCATTGGCGAAAAATGATACCTTTAATCTAATTGTTATCGGTTCACGAGGTTTAAGTGGCATTAGTGAGTTTTTCTTAGGTAGTATCAGCGCTACTGTCTCACAATATTCCACTATTCCTGTTATGATTGTAAAATAAAATTCATAACTATGGATACAGCAAACTAGTAGGAAAATCCCATCCTAAGTCGAATTTATTCCTATACAAAAGCAAGCCCAAGTGTAAGTAACTGTGACTTTGCTTTAGGCTATTTATTGGAGGAACAGGTTATGTTAAGTACTTTACTAGAACAAGGTTATGGTGAAATCGAAGATTTTAATTGTGCTGAGAAGATTTTATATGGGGCTAATCAAGCTTATAATCTCGGCTTAGATGATCAGGCCTTGAAAATCGCTGCTGGTTTCGGTGGCGGTATGGCAATCGGCAGTGTCTGCGGTGCTTTAACGGCATCAGTGATGGTACTAGGTCTTTTATTTGTCAAAAAAAAGGCCCATGAGAGTTCTAAAATTAAAACCTTAACACAAGAATTATTTAATGCCTATCGAAAAGAAATGAAGGATATTCACTGTGGCCCGTTAAAAGCAAAGCATCGCACCGAAGAATTAAAATGCAAAAATGTGATTGTTAAAGCAGCTGAAATTCTTGATAGAATGATAGCTAGAGAATATCCTATCGCTTAGCAAAAATAGGTTGGAATTGAGGATGTACTCCTTAATTCCAACCTTTTTTTATTTATCTGACTCTATAAATAATTTTACTAACTCAGGGTCAAACTGTATACCGGCATAGAGCTTTAGTTCAGCGATTGCTGCCTCATGACCTATTGCCTTACGATAAGGACGATCACTCGTCATAGCATCATAGGCATCAGCAATTGCTAAAATTCTACACTCAAGGGGGATTTCATCTCCTGCTAAGCCTAAAGGATAACCTTTGCCATTCCACCATTCATGATGCTTTAATATCAAATCTGCAATGGGAAGAAGATCTGGAGAGGAGCGGGCAATACGGTGACCAATCTCAGAATGACATTGTATTTCCTGCCTTTCCTCACGAGTTAGCTTCCCTGGTTTCTGAAGAATCGTATTGGGGATACCAATCTTACCTACATCATGAAATTGAGCAAACAATCGTAAATTATCAAACTTCTCTTCTGCCAATCCACATTTTGCACCTAGATCCTTAACAATCTTTTGCATCCGATCAGCATGGCCCTCGGTTATAAAATCTCGTTCTTCCAAAAGTTTCATCATGGTTTGAATAATTGCATCCCGCACATTTTGTCCACGATTCAACTTTTCTCGATACATATTACTATCCGCTTGTTTGAATAATTCCCGCATTGGTATATTAGGATCGTTACTTACAGCAAAACCAATGGATAAACTAAGAGGCGGATGATGTTTATCTACATTTTCTTGGGAAATGCGAGTTTTCACACGATCACAAGCAATCTCTAGAGTTTCCCGATCAGCATCGTGGAGCAATATGGCATATTCATCGCCACCAATTCTTGCGATTATATCTTGATCACGAAAACAACTTTTGAGTAGCTTCGCTACATTGGATAGAAGTAAATCACCACTATCATGACCAAACATATCATTGACTAATTTTAAGCCATCCACGTCTAGAATAATCAGACCTACGGACCCTTGACGACGTTTATCCATACGTCTCATTTCTTCTTCGAAGTATCTTCGATTATATAGCCCTGAAAGAGAATCACGAAAACTCAAGTATTTCAAGCGTGTTTCATCTTGCTTACGCCGAATGACCATCGCTACTTGATTTGAAACAAAGCTAAGAATGTCCTTATCTTTTTCAGTATAAGGAATACTCTCTTTATATGTTTTTACCCCCAAAACACCAAATACCTCATTTTCTGTGGTCTTAAGAGGCACTCCTAGCCAGTTAACATACAGAGTCCCGCTTTTTTTTATTTTTCCTTGCTTTACTAGTTCAATGTGATCAGCTTGAGAAATAAATAAAGGCTGACCTGTTTTTATTACATAGTTTGTTAGCCCTTGACCATTTTTCCTCGGCCCAGGATTTGTATCCTTTTCATCCACATGATAAGGAAAGTGAACAGTATCTGTAGTTTCATCATAGAGAGCAATGAACAAGTTCTCTGCTAAAATAAGATCACCAATGATTTCGTGAACTGAGCGATAAAGATCTTCTAAGTTAAGAGATGAATTTGCTGTTTCGGAAATTCGATATAATGCCTTTTGCAGTTTTTCTGCCTTTTTCCGCTCCGTGATTTCTCTAAGAGCCCATATAAAAGCATCCTTGCCTTTATATAAAATTTTAGTCAGATTTAGCTCTACAAACTTTAATTGATTTTTCGGCGTTAAAATTCGAACTTCATAAGCAGCTAGTATTTGATTACTTGCATTTTGCTTATAAATATATTCTTTAATAAGAGTTAAATCTTCTGGATGTATATAATTAAAAATACTAACGGTATTGATGTTTTCTTCGCTTATATCTAATAATGTATATAAATTATCATTCGCATACATGATTTGGTTTTCACTTAAAATATATATGGCATCATGACTGTTTTCTACAATTGCTCGATATTGTTCTTCACTTTCTCGCAAGGCTTGCTCTGCTTTCTTACGTTCAATAACCATTGCTACCTGTGTAGAAACGAAGGCTACAATATCCTTGTCTGCTTGTGTATAGCGAATGCCTTGTTCATAGGTTTGCACCGCTAAAACACCAATAACTTTATTACCCGCTGTTTTAAGAGGTATACCCATCCAATCGATTGCCGAGGCACCGATTTGTTCCGCTTCCCCATTTCTAAACATTTCACAATAAACAGAGGGAGAAACAAGTAAGGGTTGGCCTGTTCGAATTACATATTCTGTTAAACCCTTTTTTTTCTTGCGTTTTCCGGGATTTTCACAAAATTCATCTATATAATAAGGGAAATGAACGGTATCAGAAACTTCATCATAGAGGGCAATAAACAGGTTCTTTGCTGGAATAAGTTCACCAATAATCTTATGTATCGCATGGTAAAGCTCTTCTAAATTCAAAGCCGAATTCGCTGTTTCAGAAATTAAATAAAGGGCCTTTTGCAGTATTTCAGTCCTTTGGCATTCGTTCATAGTACCCACCGCTGAATCGGAAACCTTATCTTCACCCATTTTATCCCCCCCTAAAAGAGCGGTGCTCTAATGTTCTCAAAAAGTCATTGTAAAAACTATAAATTTATGTGTATTGTATTATCAATTCGTTAGATAAGCTCCAATTCCTTCTAATGTTTATAAATTGTCATTATATAACTTATGTTTTTATTTTTCCTATATAAATTTTATGCTAGGTGCTACTATATATAAAGCTTTACCTAACTATATTTCTTGGGGGACTAGAATTGGGAGGTCAAATATGCTGATTTTTTTTAAAAAATGGAATGATATTCTATCTAAAAATATGTTTATCTTAGTCTTATCCGGCTTAGTATTAGGTTTCTTAATTGAAATTCCTAACTCCCCATTCTTACGAAACATTGTGGTAACTTTATTTGCTTATATGACATTCATCACGGCATTAACGACTAGTTTTAAAGAATTTAGTAAGGTACTTCGCACGCCATTGATTCCCATAATGATACTTTTTTTAGTGCATTTCATTACACCCCTAATTTCCTGGGTTGCTGGTATGGTTTTCTACCCTTATGATCCGGATATGAGGCTTGGTTATTTGATTGGTGCCTCCATTCCAATTGGAGTTACATCCATCATTTGGACCTCCTTACTTAAAGGGGATGTAGCAGTCTCGTTTGTCGCGGTTACTCTCGATACCTTCCTTGTACCTATTATATTACCCTCTTTTTTTCATATGATCATTGGTGAAAGTATTACCATAAATTACTTCCAGATGATGCTAGATCTGATGCTGATGGTTACCATCCCAAGCATCCTCGGTATGCTTCTTCATGATTGGACCAGTGGCAAGACAACCATCTTTGCCCAAAGCATTGGCGGTACCACATCAAAACTTTGTCTTTTCCTGGTCATCTTTATCAATTCGGCAGTTGTCGTGCCACAGATTATTTGGAATTTTTCTATCGTAAAGGCATTGGTAATTACCTTCTGCATCGTTGCAATCGGTTTCTTTACTGGTTATATGGGATCATTCTTATTGAAGAAACCGCCAAAGGAAATTATTACTACTATGATTTTTAATGTCGGGATACGCAATAATGCCTGCGGTCTAGTGATAGCGCTGACTTATTTCCCCCCTAAAGTAGCAATTCCTATTACCCTCTCTATTTTGTATCAGCAACCATTAGCAACAATTGTATCTTACCTTTGTAAGCGTTTTAAAATATTCTAATGTAAGTACCTGCTCCTATTTTTAAAGAGAAAGTTAACTTCTAAAAGCCAACTTTCTCTTTTTATCGTACATTCGCAAATTCACGAGCCCAACTAAGAGTTCGTAAGTATAACTCTGGAAGTTTTTCCTCTGGCAATCCTATTTTTTTAGCACATTTTGACATACTTGCCCAATCTGCGCGTTCATAACTAACGGTTAAATCATGAATATCTCGAAAAAAACCATCATTACCAAGTAAACTTGACTTTACCTCTTTACTAATTGGTAACTCTTCTAGAATATCTGATAATGAACAATCTAAAATGGCATCAATTAAAGAAAATAAGCCCATCAAAAAAACATCGGAAGAAATCTGTTTTTTACCCAAATGCAAAACAATTAATTCACCGAAATAGGCTCTAATAACTGCCATAGTTATTAGTTCTGGAGGTTTATTATCTTCAATACAGCACATAGCATTTAAAGATACCCACTTTAATAAATCCCGTTGTCCTAGTAAGGACACGGCTTGACGAATGGAACGAATTTCTTGGCGAAATCCAAATGCTGAAGAATTAATATATTTTAACAAGCGATAAGAGAAAGAAATTTCTCGCTTAATAATCTCCTCAATATGCTGTACATTCATATCTGATTTTTGGATTTCTTGCAGCAGCTTTAAATAAGAAAGCTTAGAGGCCGGAATATCCTTCCGTGCAATAATGATAGGTTTACTAAAAAAGTATCCTTGAAAGAAAGAATAACCACAGGCAACAGCTTCCTTAAATTCTGCCTCAGTTTCCACTTTTTCTGCAAGAAACTTAATTTTAGTCCTAGCAAAGCGTTGCACAATGGCCTTACGTTCCTGTGAACTTGTAGCAAGAAAATCAATTTTAATAATCTCTGCCAATTCGATTAATGGCTGAAAACGAGGGTGAAAAACAAAATCGTCTAAAACAATGGTATATCCATCTTTTTTTAATTGCTGACAAGCTTCAATAATCTCTCTTTCTGGCTCTACCGTTTCTAAAATTTCTACTGCTAGTACATCACAAGGCAAGAGATGTGCAACTTTTTTTTTCAGTAAATTATCTGTAAAGTTAATAAATGCCCTCTTACCGCCAGTTACCACATCCATACCAATTGATAAGAAACTTGCCACAATAACATCTGTCGTTGCTTGGTCACCATCACTACCATCAAAGCTATTGATGGTATTACTTCGAAATAGCAATTCATAAGCTACAACATTTCTACTCTTGTCAAAAATAGGCTGACGAGCTACAAGTATATTCATAGAACCCCCCTCGCTTCCCCTTTACTCTTGGTAATAAATTGATGATTCGACTTTACTTTCTTTTATCCCTGCAAAAAAATCAATATATTCATTGGAGAAGCAAAGGGAAATACTCTATCAATCTCTAATATTCTAGTAAGAGCTAAAGGAGGTCCTACTATGCGCATTCTATTTTGGGATATTGATGGAACATTATTAAAAACGGATAAAGCTGGACTCTATGCTTTTAAAGAAGTCATTAGAGAAGTTTTAAAATTCCCTGTTGATTTCAGTGCCATAGAGGTAGCTGGTATGACAGATTATTATATTGCTCATCAAGTCATGCAGCTTGCCACTGGACGTGAACCTACTCATCATGAACTTTGCCATCTCCTCGCTCGCTATGAAGAAATATTGCCTAGCCATTTGGCGGCTAGGCAAGGCTTTCTTACACCATCTGTACAGGAAATTTTAACTTATTTGCACAGCCAAACCGACTATGTTTCTTTATTATTGACGGGCAACACTGTCATTGGTGCCAAAGCTAAGCTTACACACTACAAATTGGATAGTTTTTTTGACTTTGCCTCTAGTGCTTTTTGTAACCATTGCTTCCACCGTACGGATATTTCCACTCAGGCATTAACAATTGTAAAGAAGCAGTATCCAAATGTACCCTTAGATCATATTTATGTAATTGGTGATACTCCAAATGATATTCATTGCGGTAAAGCAATGGGTGCTCGCACCATTGCCGTAGCAACGGGTATGTTTTCCATAGATGAATTGAGTTCCTATTCACCTTGGTGGGTTATACCAACTCTGCCTTCACCAATCGAGTTTATAAAAAATATTACTCGGTAAATTCTCTGCAATATAAAACAACATCTTCTAGCTTCCGTTTCGGTACGTGATGTACTTGCTGTTCATCTCGCCAATATTTAATATCATCTCCGGCATTCATTTCCTCAATTACTACTATTTCTTTCGGTTTTCCCAAAGCGATTACTAATAATATTTCATAACCTTCTGGAATACCAAGAGCAACTCCTAATTTGTCTCGTTGGATACTTGCGATAATACAGCCTCCCAAATCCATTTCTGCTGCACCGAGTAAAATACTTTGTGCTGCAATTCCATGATCAACTCCACCAACCATTTTATTATTATTATCTTGCAAGATAATAATGTAGCCTGAAGGTCGTTCCCCTTCTTCTGGTCCAGCCCAATGGGCTAAATAGCCTGCCCAGCTTACTGTAGAATAGATTGCTTGATTCATAGCTCTATCATTCGATAGAATATACCGTAGTGGCTGTTTATTTCCTCCTGAGGCGGAAATCCTAGCGAGATCTACTAGCGATAAAAGAGTTGCCTTGGTAATCCCATGTTCCTCATAAAATCTTCGATAGCTTCTATTTTTAATAATCATATCCTTTAGCATACTATTCCTCCTAGCGATTATAATGATATTACTTTCGTTCCTCTGGTTTGGCGAGCGCCAAATCAATGTGACAATATCCACCGGTTGTTTTCTGCAAATACTGCTGATGATATTTTTCTGCAATATAGAAATTTCTAAGAAGCTCTACCTCCACTACAATATCCTCTACCTAAGAATTCTGCACACTCTGGATATAAGAAAGGATACTTTCTTTTTCTTCTTCTTACTCATAGTAAATACCTGTTCGATACTGCCTTCATCAGGGCCTTGGCGATTGAGGATTGTAGGCTCCTCTATGTCCCCCTGTCCATATCCCACCCTTGTTTGAAGTACTCCGTTAAGTTGTTGAAAGTAAGCTTCTACTCCCCAGAAGCATCCACCTGCAAGCCAGATTTTCTTCATGTCCTATGCACCTCCTCTTTATTAACATACTGTTTTTTCTAACTATATTTAACTCTTTTCCCGGGAAATCTTCAAGATATGTTCTTTTTTGCCCACTTATCTTTCCTTAAAAATAAGAGTTATCATTCATCAACCCTATGGAAGCTAACAAAAAAATTTCTTCTGAATAATAGGCTTATGATTCATAGTACCTATTCTATTTATTCGATAATGCAAACTAAGCACAGAAAGTGCCCCATGCTATGGGGTACTTTCTGTGCTTACAGATTGTTTTATTGTTTATATAGAAAACTTTCGAATTGTTTTTTGTAAGTCTTCTGCCATATTCGCCAAGGCATGACTAGCGGAAGCAATTTCTTGCATCGAAGCAGTTTGTTCTTCTGTTGCAGCGGAGATGCTTTGTGTTTCACTGGAGGATATTTTTGTGATTTCAGAAATGTCTTGTACTGCAACAACGATCCTCTGACTACCAACATCCATTTGTTTAATAGAATTACTAATTTCAGCCACTTGATTTGATACCTGCTCCACTAATATTTCTATTTGTTTAAAAGATTGACCAGCCTTATTAACAACCTGACCACCAATATTAACTTCTCGAGTGCCATTATTCATAGCCGTTACCGCTGTTGCTGTATCGACTTGAATTTCATTAATCATCTCTGCAATTTGTTTGGCAGCCTGTTGGGATTGCTCTGCTAATTTTCGCACTTCCTCGGCGACAACAGCAAATCCACGTCCCTGTTCACCTGCTCTAGCAGCTTCAATAGCAGCATTCAAAGCCAATAAATTAGTTTGTCCAGCTATTCCTGAAATGGTATCGACAATTTGGCCAATTTCTTTTGAGCGCTCACCAAGTTTGGCTACTACTTCAGCAGAGCTAGAAACAGTCTTATCAATGACACTCATTTGATTGACAGCACTAATCACAGCTTTACTGCCTTCACTGGCAGCACTTGCTGTTTTTACAGAAGTTGTTGCAACCGTAGCCGTATTTTGTACAATATTTTGGATATTGGCGTACATTTCCTTTACCGCATCAGAAGTATCACTCACCGCATGCAATTGCTTTTCGCTTCCATGTGCTACCTCTGCAACCGATGTGGCTACTTGTACCGAAGCATGGGCTGATTGTTCTGCACCGGCTGTAAGCTCTTCTGAGGAGGCTGCTACTTGCTCGGCAGTAATCCCAATATCCTTAATAAGCGATCGTAAGTTTTGTGTCATACCAGAGATAGCCACAGCTAACTCTCCAATTTCATCCATGGATCTAACAGCTGTATCTGTTACCGTAAGATCTCCCTGTGCTATCTTTTGTGCTTGTCCCGTCAATTTTATAATATTTCCTGTAATTTGGCTGGCAAGTACCCAACTCGCAGCAATGGATAATAATATCCCAAGTAAGGTAATCATACTAAAGCGCAAACCAAGAGAGGCAATCTGACCATACATATCCTTCTCGTCAACGGTAATCGCCATTAACCAGCCAGTAGCGGGTATTTTGGTATAAACCATTAATTTTGCTACCCCATCTAACTCATAGGTTTGCATACCGCTTTCTTTCCCTAACATTTCTTTAGCATAATTTTTTAACGCACTAATATCATTAATATTGGTAGAAACCTTCTTTGGATCTGCATGGGCTAAAATGATGCCCTGTTGATCAATGATGATCCCATACCCTTTACCCTTTAAATTCACTTCTTTAATCTTTTCGCTTAAAAAATCTAGGGAGATATCAATTCCCACAACACCTCTAAAGTTACCTGCTGTATTTTTCAAGGGAGTTGCAACTGTTACAATATATTTTTGCGTCAAAGCATCTGTGTAGGCATCTGTGAAAACGAGTGACTTCTTGTCCTTAGTTTGCTGATACCAGCCACGTTTACGAGGATCGTAGCCTGCTGGGAGATCCCCCCCTGAACCATCAAGCATTTTACCATCTTCTAAGCCTATGTATAAATCTAAAATACTGGAATCCGCTTTATAATGTTGAACAAAGGAAAGAGGTATCTCATTGTCTCCTAATACTGACTGAATACTTTGCCCTGTCACTACCGCAATTTGAGCCTTCGTTAGCAACCATCCGTTTAATTCTTTTGAATGGGTATTAGCAATTGAATACATTTCATTTTTAATATTCTCCGTTACTTGATCTTTTGCATAATAATAACCCATTGTTGAAACAACCACTAATACCATGCTGGTAATGGCCACCATCATCAGAAATTTCTTTTTTAAATTCATAATCTGTAATACCCCCTTTCACAATGTGCACTTATAGATTTCAACATAATTAGTTTCCAGATATAATAAAATCTTACAACTAATTATATCATTCTACACTGCTTTTGGATACAAAAATTTGCCATTTTCCTTACCCTTATATATGTTATTTATTTACTTTATAACAAAAAAACAACTTATATTCTCACAGCGTAAGAATGTAAGTTGTTTTACTCTTGCACAATAATTTATCCCCTGTTTGGTGGTAATATTTCAATCCAATATCCATCAGGATCAACAATAAAATAAAGTCCCATATCCTTATTTTCGTAGCAAATACATCCCATGTTTTTATGCAATGTATAAGCGGCATCAAAATCATCCACGGTAAAGGCTAAGTGGCTTTCATTATCCCCTAAATTATAAGGACTAGTTCGCTCTTTTAGGCAGGTAAGTTCTAATTTATGTGTTGTAGTGCCATCACCTAGAAATACTAAGGTAAAGCTGGATTTTTCCATCCGGCGTACTTCTACAAGCTGCAGCGCCTCTTTATAAAATTCTAGGCTTTTTTCAATATTTAATACATTTAAGTTATTATGAACAAACGTAAATTTCATACTTTTATCCTCCAATTTTTCAATTATACATTACATATCTTTTGCGGCAATAGGTCCCCTCGAAAGTGCAATCTTACCAGTACGCGCAATTTCTATAATACCATAATCCATTAATACTTCGCATAAAGCATCAATCTTACTTTCCTCACCCGTCAGCTCAATCACCATAGTCTCTCGATTCACATCAACAATTTTAGCGCGAAAAATTTCTACGATATCTACAATATCCGAACGTGTATCGGGACTGGCTTTTACCTTAATTAGTGCCAAATCCCGATGTATGGAATCAATATACGTAAGGTTTATTATTTTTATTACATCAATTAATTTTGACAACTGATTCACAACTTGCTCTAGTTGTATTTCATCATCAACCTCAACCTCAATGGTAATACGAGTGGTATCAGCTTCCTCTGTATAACTTGCAGTAATACTCTCAATATTATACGCACGACGACTAATAAGCCCTGATATATGAGTAAGAACACCAGGTCTATTTTCGACTAAAACAGCTAAGGTATATTTCATCTCATTAACCTCCTAAAACCATTTGGTCTAACCGACAGTTGGCTGGAACCATGGGCAATACGTCCTCCCCATCGGGTAACCATACATCAACAAGTACCGGCCCTTTTATTGTTAAAGCTTCGGCTAAGGTTGCCTTAAGTTCACTTTGCTTCGTGACACGAAGACCTTTAATACCCATAGCTTCAGCAAGTTTTACAAAATCCGTATGTCCCTTTAGAGAAGTATGCGAATATCGTTCTTCATAAAACATCCGTTGCCATTGATTCACCATACCTAGCACCTGATTATTCATTACAACAATCTTTATTGGAATGCTATTATTAGCAGCAGTCGCCATTTCTTGGCAATTCATCATAATACTGCCGTCTCCAGTAAATAAAATGACTGTTTTCTCAGGTAAACCAAGTTGTGCACCAATTGCAGCTGGCAAGCCATAGCCCATTGTTCCTAAACCACCCGAAGTTAAGAAGGACCGCTGATTCATAAATTTATAATATTGAGCAGCCCACATCTGATGTTGCCCTACATCTGTCACAATAATAGCATCGCCCTTAGTAAGTTCACTTACCGTCTCTATTACCGATTGTGGCATAATTACTTCCTGATTTTCACTATAACAGAGAGGGTTATCCTGTTTCCAGTCCTGCACGGTTTTAGTCCATAGAGCGATCTGCTTTCGCCAATCTTCAGAGCTAGATGCTTTTAATTTTTCATATAGGATAGGCAATGACCACCGCAGGTCCCCCACCACCCGTATATCAGCAAGAATATTCTTATTGATCTCAGCAGGATCAATGTCAAAATGCACCACTTGTGCGTTAGGAGCAAAGTCCTTTACAAGGCCAGTAACACGATCGTCAAAACGTACCCCAATGCCAAGTAGCAGATCACACTCAGTGGTAGCCATATTCCCAGCATAGGTTCCATGCATACCCACCATTCCTAAATATTGCATATCATTATCAGCAATACAACCCATCCCCATCAAGCTGGAAATAACGGGAATACCCGTTGTTGCAACGATTTCACGCAACAATGCAGAAGTATCGGAAATATTGACACCTCCACCAACAAAAAGTAAGGGCTTTTTCGCTTGCTTCATTTTATCTACTACCAAATCAATGGCAGCTTGCTCTCCAGCAAAAATTGGTGAATAGCCTCTGAGTTTTACCTCTTTAGGATATTCATATTCAATTGTATTATTAAATACATCCTTAGATATATCAATTACGACAGGTCCTGGCCGTCCGCTACGTGCAATATAAAAAGCTTCTTTAAGTACTCGCGGTAAGTCTTGAATTTTTTTTACAAGATAATTATGCTTCGTAATGGGGGTTGTAATTCCTCGAACATCCGCTTCTTGGAAGGAATCTTTTCCAATTAAAGAAACTGATACCTGTCCTGTAATCGCCACGAGAGGCACAGAATCCATGTAGGCTGTAGCAATACCAGTAATTAGATTCGTAGCTCCTGGTCCTGATGTAGCAATGCACACCCCAACTTTGCCTGTAGCCCTTGCATACCCATCGGCAGCATGTACAGCTCCTTGTTCGTGACGTGCTAAGATATGGGGAAAATTAGCTCTATATAAAGCATCATAAAGAGGCAGAACCGCTCCTCCAGGATACCCGAAAACGACTTCAACTCCTTCTTCTTGCAAACCTTTAATAACGATGTCGGCTCCTAAAAATTCCATACGAGAATCCTCCTTAACTGCCTATTGCCTTTACAGTATTATAATACAAATCAGCAGATTTGCATATATGTGTAATTTTGTTACATTCCCATATTCCTTAAAACACGAAAAAACCACTATTAAAAAGTGGTTTTTTTATGCTTTAGAATCGCTAGCCATGAAAACTATACTATTATCCTAAGCTAATATAGAAAGGGCATTTTTCTGCTGATTCTGCATTTGTTTTGACAACATCATCATACTGATATAGGATTGTAAATTCGATTGACTAAACAGACTAGCCTCACTTGCAATATTAGAATCCCCGATACGAGATGTAGCTGACTGCACATTAGCCGAAGATCGCTCCACGTTACTGCTACTGAATTCCAGACCATTAGTCACAGCCCCAATATCGCTCCTAGCTGTTGATATTTGTTGCAGACCGCTATCTATACTAGCTAGACTATTTTCAGCAGCCCTTTGCGTAGAAACATCAATACTAATACCTAAATCGTTAGTAGAAACACCTCCGATTGATGTTGCTACCACCTGTCCACTATTAGCACCAACTTGGGTAGTGAAGTTGGTTAGGCTACCATCATTAGTATGGATACCATTAAATTGTGTATTCTTGGCATTATAATCTAATTGAGAGGAAAGCTGATTCATTTCCTCTTGGATAAAGGATCGATCTTTATCTGTTAAGGTTCCGTTAGCAGCTTGCAAACTCAATTCCCGCATACTTTGAATAATTTCAGCACTATCACCCATTGCACCTTCTGAAGTATTTAGCAGGGACATTGAGTTTTGAGTATTCTGATACGCTTGATCCAGCCCCCTCGTTTGGCTCTGCATTCCCGACAATATAGCTATCGCTGCTGGATTATCGGCAGCACTATTAATACTTTTTCCCGACGCTATATGTTGCATAGTTTTTTGACTATTCATCACATTTTGGCTCTGATAAGAAGAAGATGCAGAATATGAATTGATTTGCATAGATTTTCACCACCTCAATATAATATTCTTTATGATCATCATAAACCTTTACGGAATAATATGGAATAGGTCTAAAGCCTTATTTAAGCCAAAACCAGAATGGGGTACAACCGTGATCGTCCGCATACCTTTAACAATGGCTTAATGCCTTTTAATGCAAGATATTGAGTAAATTAGGTTATGGTGTTACAAAAATGCTTGACCATTACAGTTCCAGTCTCAAGTTTTAAAAATTGATAGGTCATATAATCCGCAAATATTTGAAACAAGTCAATCACCACATAATTTGTAATATTTTTCATAAAAAAATGTTTTTTTGTGTCAATAGTAATTAAACGTTTTCGAAAACTGTATAATTTTTATGTGTTATTTTTTTATTCGCATAAATAAATTTTACATCTTCCTCGGACTTTTCGAAGTCCGGGGATTGCTTTGTTAGAGCAAAAGAGCCGCTGCGCAAATTTAAAAATTTCTTTTGTTGTATTATCAATTGCTGAAACTTTCGCTTCGCCCTCCATAAAAGTTACAATACAATGACCTAGCCGAAAGATTGGGTTATTGTCTACATTCTGAAAATGAGAAGGAAAGATATTATTATCTTCCCTCCTCACTATTATCCAGGAACACTTTTAATTTTTTATAAAACCATTTGTTCCAACATGGTAACTATCTTTACCAATGAAGAAAGTATTACTCATGCTTTGATCTCCAGTATACCAACTATTAATTGTTACACTGCTTGCAGTATGAGAAGAGTCTTGTGACGTATAACCGATTACTAGATTATTACCATCTCTAGATGTGGTAAAAGTAGTAGCCTCTAAACCATCAAATTTAAGGATATCATCGTTACCAATATCTGTTATGATATCCTTGCCAAACTTACCAGAGAATTCAAAGATGTCAGTACCATCTCCACCAGTCAAGGTATCATTCCCCGCACCGCCAATTAACCAATCATTTCCATATCCACCACTAAGCTTGTCATTATTATTACCGCCAAATAACAGATCCTTACCCACGCCACCAGTAATCATATCTTTAGAATCCGAACCGATGAGGAAATCACCTTTCAACATATTACTTTGCGTAGTAGCTGAATAGACGCCTTCACCGGACAACAATGGGTTCATTTTATAGCTAGTCGAATCTATAGCAGAAAATATGCCTTTACCTGCAACTACATGATAAATTTCATCGTTAGCATATAGACTACCATTTGTAAATAAGAAATCAATGCTCCCTGTAGTAAAGTTCTTAAATGCATTGGTAAATTTAACAGAGTTTGTCCCAATCGAATCCGTCATTGTAATATCCTTACCATCCTCACTAGTTGTAAAGGACATTTGCCCCATGGTAAGTTCATCAGCAAAATTAAAGAGTATACTATTATTTTTCTTAATAGAACCTTCAAATTTGACTTCATCCGTACCAAAGTTATCCGTACCACTGAAATAATCATTACTGGAAGCATAGTCATTACCATTAAGCCCCATAGCACGATCCCATTTAATCTGAGCATTGCCATTAGCACCACCCTTGATAAGGAAGGTATCATTGCCTTCATTACCTAATAAAATGTCGTTACCCGCTGACCATGTCAAAATATCATTTCCAGCTCCACCTGCCAATATATCTGATCCAACACCGCCATCTAACAGATCATTACCATTTATTCCATAAAGTATATCACTACCGATACCACCTAAAAGAGTATCATCACCATCATCACCAGCTAGATAATCATCGCTGGCACCACCATCTATTTTATCATTGCCAATACCGCCAGATAAGATATCTCCACCTGTGTTACCAAGGATTGTATCGTTTCCACCATTCCCCATTACAAAAGTGTCTTTTCCCTTGAGAGTTTTTATAGTATTGGTAATATCTTTATCACTTATTTTCACTTCAGGAGCTGATAAATTAGAACCATCCCATATTTTACGAGTAGTACCAAAATTAACTACATTTCCATCGGCGTCGAGTACCTTAACGCCTGGAGCCGTTCCTGACCATAATGCATCTGACTGATCTGGTTCGTGGCGGTCAAAGCGACTCACATGTAGATCTACTGCCATCAATCCAGCAAGTCCATTACCAACCTTCGCAATTTCATAGATAGCATCACCCAATTCTTCTCTTGCCGTTAACAACCAAGGAACGGAAATATTAACCCCTACATGCTGATCCAAAAGAGGGTCTGCACTATTACCCATATTCCCGATAGGATCTAACGTAGTAATTAAATTCACTACATTAGAAAAATCCTGAGCCTTAAAAACATCTACGATGGTTTTAGCTTCTGTTGCCTGATCTGCCAAGTTCGTAGCAGTCAACTTATACGTTCCCCCTGTGGGCAAATGTATTGTATTACCAGCTAGTAATTGTTCTTCGGCATAGAGCTTAAGTGTAGAAAGCATTCCCGCCCCTGCTTCAGCAATCGTTGGTAAGGCTACGCCTGTATCAATAAAATACATGCCCGATAACATCTGCGCTGACATGCCTCCTAAGGAATGACCTGCCAAAACAAGACCGTAACCCTTGGTTCCAAACTTATGTTGAACATCTGCCACTAATGTCTTCAGTGCTTCATAGCCTTCTCTCATTTGTGCGGGAGTAACCATGAAAGATTCTACGTCTGCTAATCCATCACGTCCAATCCACAAATTGGTTTGCGTAGCATCAGGCATGGTTCCTTCTAAAGTAATCGCCACTTGTTTATTCGCCTTATTCACATAAGTTCTAAGATTACTCCCCATAGGAGTATCAATATCACTATACTTGTTCCACTTAGCACTCATCGCAGTATTTGTATCTAGACGTGGTTTATAGATCAACCAAGATAAATCTCCTAAAGAAATTCCACTGCTAAAGACCGTATCCGTTACCGTCTTCCCCTGGGTGAAGTTAATATCACCTTTGTCCTCCTCGTCAATGGTTGGTGCCACTGTCGTGAAGGTAATATCAGAATGGGAGGCTATAAGGGCATTAATAGTCTGCATAGCAACGTCTTCCACCATACCCCTTACACCAGACAATAAGTTGTTTGCATATCGGGTTATCGTGGCATCATCCTTACTATATAGAGCAGCCGTATCTCCTATAGCCTGCGCACTTGTTCCTCCAAAATTTGCCCATAGACTACTCATCGCCGTATTGATAATTCCCATCTGAGTAGCTTTTTCATCAGAACCGGCCGCCGCCGCCACGTAACTATCTGTAGCCGTTTTTACAGTGTTTGCATAGTAACCAATTAAATTCATCACCCCAGCACTCTGAGCTAATGCTGCTGGTATATCGCCAGCCTGTGCTAAGGCTCCAATGTCAGTCGCTAGACTAGCTGCTATATCAGCACCACTTTTCCCCTGTGCATTGAGTATGTACTTACTAACTAAATTGGTTATTGTTTTTTTAGCATCTGTAGTGTTCATTGCCATTGTTAATATTTCCCCTCTCGTTTAGTAGTTCTGAATTGTCTCTTATTCTCCATCATAACTCCCTCTCGTATTTTTTGGTATTCCACAACCTACTACAAAGCAAGCTATTAACCACAAGGATATAATCCACACAAATTATGAATTTGATCAACATCACTACTGTCTACTCCCTAAAAAGCTTTGCTCTAATACAACAAATATTTTAAAAAAAGAGAAGCTTTTTTGAAAATTCCGTCTTTTGAGCGCAAGCATCTTCATAGCGACTTTGCTTATAGGGAAAATTACCCCTAGGATGCCTATTAGGAGTTATTCTTCCAAGTAATCTCATTTTCATATAATAAATTTCCCATTTGACATTATTGTATCCTAAGGAAACAATAATGTCAAATATATTCTTATCGTGATCCCCTACAAAAAAATAGAAAGTATAATGTCCAAATTTAGTTTCTTTGTTAAAAAATTCCCTTAATAAGACCTAGTACTCCACCTTAGAAGTTAGCAGTTCTCCTTACATTTAATGGTTTTATTTTAGATTAGTATGATATATCATCTGTTCAGCAAAGTTATCCAACATCTTAGCCATTAATTCTAAATACTGCTGAGGTATTTGATCTGCTACTTCAAACATTTCTCTAAAACATTTTTCAAAGATATACTTCGAATATTGACTATAAACTTCTTCGCCTTGAGCAGTTACTCTTAGAAAAATATCCTTTTGATTATCATGTGAATGAAATTTTTCCAATAAATCTTTATCAATTAGTTTCTTTACGTTTTTTGAAAATGCACTGCGGGTAATGCCCAAACGTTTGGCAATTTCAGACATTTTTTGATTTTCATTTTCCAATACATATTCCAATACCTGTATCTGGGCAGCCGAAAAAACAATATTTGTATGATAATCCCATTGTTTATTATAAACATGTGCATAAGCATTTCCGTATTTAATTATCTTTTCTACGAGCTGACGATGTTTATCCATCCATTCTAACCTGATAGCCAAGTTGTTTTCTCCTTAGTAAGATGAACCTGAGTTCAAATAGTTTGTCTAAATAAGTATAGCATAATATTCCTATTGAAAAAACTGATTAGGTAAACAACTTTAGACACATCAACCCCTATATCGGACTTACACCGACAAGCAAGCGCCCATGCTGGGCGCGCACACAAAAAAACCTTCCAACAAAACGTCGAAAGGGTTGAATTCAATGGTGTGCCTGGAGCGATTCGAACGCCCGACCCACGCCTTAGAAGGGCGTTGCTCTATCCAGCTGAGCTACAAGCACATATATTTTTTCAGAAACAAATGGAGCGGGTGAAGGGAATCGAACCCTCGTAGCTAGCTTGGAAGGCTAGTGCTCTACCATTGAGCTACACCCGCACAAATAAGAAACTTTTAAAAGATGGTCGGAGCGGCAGGATTCGAACCTGCGACCCCCTGGTCCCAAGCCAGGTGCTCTACCAAGCTGAGCCACGCCCCGTTAATCACAAGAGTTATTATAGCATTTCTATCGTACTCTTGTCAACTGTTTATTATAAATATTTTATTTACAACAAACCTTGTCTTCTTTAAAGTAGCTGCAGTTGAGTTATCTAACTCAACTGCAGCTAACTAACATAAACTATAGTAACATAATTTTTATATTATGTCAAGGAGTTTTAGTAAATACATTGATTATTTATTAAATAAGTCCTTAATTGCTTTCTTGTTTACTTCTCTATTAAGTTTAGCAATATAAGTTGTTAATTTAATTTCTTTCGGACATGCTTCCACACAATTTTGGCTGTTACCGCAACCAGTAAGGCCGCCTTCTTCCATCAATGCTTCTAAACGCTCATCTTTTTGGTATTCGCCAATTGGATGCAAGTTAAATAAATGAGCTTGTACCACTGGCGCAGGTCCGATAAACTCGGAACCGCTATTTACGTTAGGGCATGCATGCAAGCAACAACCACAAGTCATGCAACGAGAAATCTCATATGCTGTAGTTGCAGTTTTAGGATTCTGACGGGGAGCATCATTATGAACTTCCCAGGTTCCATCGATCTCTACCCATCCGCGTACGCGTTTTAAACTTTCAAACATTACTCCACGGTCAATCATAAGATCGCGGATAACAGGGAACGTACGAGCTGCCGTCAAGCGAATCGGTTGTTCCAAATGATCAATCAAAGCTGCGCAAGCTTGTTGAGCTTTACCATTAATAACCATCATGCATGCACCGCATACTTTTTCAAGACAGTTACATTCCCAAACAACAGCAGTTGTCTTTTTGCCGTCTTTTGTTACAGGGTTCTTTTGAATTTCCATAAGAGATGCAACAACATTCAGCGCGGGACGATAGTCAACTTCAAACTCTTCTGTATAGGGTTGGGAATTCGGACTATCTTGTCTTTCTATAATAAAATGTACTTTTTTCTTTGTTTCTGCCATTATTCTCTACCTCCTTCTTACGCTTTCTTAGCAACAGCATAGTTACGAGCACGTGGTTTAACCAACGAAAGATCAAAATCACTATAGCTGATCTTAGGTTCTGACGTTGCTGCATCATACTCAGCGACTGTTATTTTCATGAAACGTTCGTCATCACGAGTTGGAAACTCGCGTTTATAGTGAGCCCCTCGACTTTCATCACGCATACGTGCTGCTTTTGTTACAACTAAAGCGTAAATAATCATATTGCGAAGTTGTCTTGCGAACATAGCTTCTTGGTTTGCCCAAGTTGCTTTATCAACTAAACCGATATTATCCCAACGTTTAAGAATTTTCTTTACTTCATCGAAACAATAATCAAGGTCTTTGTTTACACGTTCAATGGTAACGTATTTGTTCATTAAGTCACCAAGTTCATGGTGAAGTTCATGAGCATTTTCTGTTCCATTCATTTTTAAGATGCTTTCATATTCATCTTGGCATTCTTTTGCTGCTTGTGCTAACTCTGCATCGGTAAGCTCTGAACCTTTTTCGGTTCCTTTAGCCCAACGCATAGCTTCCGGACCGGAAACAGTGCCAGAATAACAAGCGGAAAGAAGTGAGTTTGCACCAAGACGATTTGCACCGTGATATTGATAGTCACATTCACCAGATGCCATAAGGCCAGGAATGTTTGTGTTATGTTTTGTATCTACCCAGATACCGCCCATGGAATAATGAACAGATGGATAAATTTGCATTGGAACTTTACGTGGATCTTCGCCAACGAATTCTGTGTAGATTTCCAAAATACCACCTAATTTACGTTCCAGGTAATCAGCCGAAATATGGGAAAGATCAAGATATACTTTGTTTTCTCCATCAATACCCAGTTTTTGATTTACGCATACATCGTAGATAGCACGTGATGCTACGTCACGAGGTACAAGGTTACCATATGCAGGGTACATTTCTTCTAAGAAATACCAAGGTTGACCATCTTTATATACCCAAACTCGTCCACCTTCACCACGGCAAGCCTCAGACATCAAGCGGTTTTTATCTGAACCGGGAATAGCTGTTGGATGGATCTGAATAAATTCTGGGTTACCAAGGTGAGCACCTTGCTGATATACAGCAGATACTGCTGAACCATTACAAATTGTCGAAGCAGTACATCTACCGAACACCATACCAGGACCGCCTGTTGCAAGAATAACCGTTTCAGCACGAAAAGCTCTGATTTCCATAGAATTCATGTCTTGTGCTACGATACCGCGACAAATTTGTTCTTTATTTTTAATAATTTTAATGAATTCCCAGAATTCATATTTTTTAACAGCACCTTTTACTTCCCATGCACGAACTTGTTCGTCAAGGGCATAAAGAAGTTGCTGACCTGTTGTGGAACCAGAAAACAAAGTAC
>Ga0209340_1000450_pt1 | contig 43897 bp, 59 predicted proteins | sample EPASupsiteSAE323_FD_187266 | JGI IMG/M metagenome (GOLD analysis project Ga0209340, IMG submission 187266) | Bioremediated contaminated groundwater from EPA Superfund site, New Mexico - Sample SAE3-23 (SPAdes) (version 2) | ecosystem: Environmental > Aquatic > Deep subsurface > Groundwater >... | reverse complement strand
TCGATGTTAGCATTTATTATCAAGCTAGCGTTGAATATATTTACAGGCAAACCAAGGATCTTATCAGGGAAAATCTTATTCAGATCGAAATTAATAATGGACATGAAAAACGAAAAGCTATACATGTCGTTAATGGATATCTTTCTTAGCCTGCCCGATGAGGCCAGCCGATAACTGCCCGAAACCCTGAAGGGGAAGGCTTCAGGGTTGCAGGAAATCAAATCTAAAAGAAGGGAATAAAAGATGATTTACTTGAACAGGAAATCAATAGAGCTTATCAACAAACTAAAAGAAGCCTATCCAGGCAGAGTTGCACAGACTAACTCAAGAAAAAATGGAAGTTATGGGGTTGTCAGAGTCTATAAAAACCAAGTAGATAAGGGAAACCCAAAACTTGCTATTTATCAGTTTGATTCTGTCGGACAGATCAAAAATCATCTTTATGGTTATTCAATCCTTAAAGAGCTAGTTTTAGAGCTGTCTAGATTATCCAGTCAAGCTATCCAGATCAGGAAAACAGAACAAGATATTTTTATCATCCGCTACGAAGACGATGACCGGGATATTCAGGGAGATTTTGATTTTTGCAAAATGTATCTTGAAAATGCCATAGATGGATGGAAAAAAATAATGGAAGATAGAATAATTCAAGGGGTTTCATTGATCGGAATAATGGCAGAATATGGTGAGATTCTGCTAACAAAAGTTGCCGATAGATACAACTTTAAGAATTTAGAAGATGACAAATCAGAGAAGATTTTAACCTTTATCCTGATTGACCTGGAAGCTCTCGAAAAATTCGGTAGATTTATAATTTTAGTCTCACAATTTCCAAATTTCCGAGTTGCAAGATATATGGATCGTAAGCATCTTGCCAAAATGGCTGATATTTTCTTGGCTACTCAAAAAACAAGAATCGCAAATCTCAATTCCTGGATGCCAGAAGATGCTCTAAAAAATTCCTGTTTTCTGGACAGGGAGAATAGCCAAAACTAAAGAGGGGAGAAAAAATCAATGCAAGTCTGTTATGAACAAGGATTATTCTACTGCATATCAAGTTACGAGGAACGGTTTACACCTAAAGAAGCTGGATTCCGCTGGAATGTTAAAGAAAAACGCTGGGAAACAACTAATAGTCAGGTTGCCGAAAAACTAAAAGAATTTTTCAACGGGTCGGCTTTAGAGTCATTGAACCTTATTCAGACCGCCGAAAAAACAACAATCGAAGATTCAATGAAATCATCATCTGATTTTCAAGTCCCGGCTCCGGAAGGTTTAGCCTATCTGCCATATCAGAGGGCAGGGATAGAATACATGGCAGGGAGACCTAATTGCCTGCTATGCGATGAAATGGGATTAGGTAAGACAATCCAAGGTTTAGGTTATATTAACCTGTTTAGAGCTGATTTAGACCGCATTCTGGTAGTATGCCCAGCCAGCTTAAAATATAACTGGCAGTCTGAAGCTGAGAAATGGATTATAGACCCCTACCAGATAGATATTATCAGCAATCCGGATCAGCTCAAGACTGAGGGGATTAAAATAATCAACTATGATATTCTGAGCAAGTTTAAGGATGATCTGAATCTTAACGCTTGGGATTTAATCATCTTTGATGAAGCTCACAAAATGAAATCAGCTAAAGCCATCCGCTCAAAGATAGGGCTGGCTATTCCTGGTAAAAGAAAAATCTTTATGACTGGAACGCCAATACTAAACCGCCCTAAAGAGATTTACACAATGCTTAAATCAGTTGACCCGGATATGTTTGGAAACTGGTTCAAGTTTGTTATGCGTTATTGTGATGGGAAGCAAACTAAATATGGAATAGATGATTCCGGGGCTTCTAATCTGGAAGAATTGCAGTTTATTATCCGATCAAGATATTATGTCCGCAGGCTGAAATCTGAGGTATTAAAAGAGCTGCCAGAAAAACGCCGGTCGGTTGTAATTCTCCCGGTTGAAACCAAAGAGTTGAAAAAAGAATTAGCTGAAGAAAATTCATGCTTCAATCATGAGCTGATAACCAAGATCAAGGCAGAAATTGAAATATCTAAGCTGTCGGATGATGATTCAGCTTATAAGGCGGCGGTTGAAAAATTGCGCTCAGAAATCAATGCCAGCTTTACCATGCTGGCGAAACTGAGATACCAGACTGCAATAAAAAAAGTTCCGATGATGGTTGAGTATGTAAATGAGCTTTTAGAGTCAACTGATAAGGTCGTTATATTTGCCCATCATCATGATGTTATTAATTCACTTCAAGAAGAATTTGCGGATCAGGCGGTTAAACTGACCGGGGAAATGAATCTTGAAGATAGAAATAAATCAGTTAACAGATTTCAAAATGATGATAGCGTGAAGGTTTTTATCGGTTCAATTCAGGCTGCCGGGGTGGGACTTACACTAACCAAGGCTTCTAATGTTATATTCGGTGAATTGGATTGGACGCCTGGAAACATGATACAGGCAGAAGATCGATGCCATAGGATAGGTCAAAAAAACGCTGTAAATATTTATCATCTTGTTTTAGACGGTTCAATAGATATTAAGATTTCTAAACAGCTGATTAAAAAACAGGAGATTATAGAACGGGCTTTAGACTGCATAAACCCCAATGATCTAAAAATGCAGGCTGAACCATCCAAGGATGAAGATGATTTTGTTTATCACGCTGAAGAATCGGAATTTCATAAGACTAAAAAAACAGATTGGGACAGTGAGCCGGATTTATCTCCTGAATTGATTTCCAAAATTCAGACCGATTTGCGATTATTAGCAGGGCTTGATTTTGACAATGCCAATATAAAAAATGATATGGGGTTCAATAAAATTGACACCTGCATAGGAAAAGAACTTGCATTGTTGCCCAGCCTTACCCAGCGCCAAGCGAAATTGGCTAAAAGGATATTAAAGAAATATTGGAAACAGACGGGAAATAAATATTAAAAAATGGAGAAGGTTTATGCTTAATTATAATGAATGTCTAAAGATATTAAAAAAACATGGGATTGAATTTATAGATGAAAAATCAAAAACTGAATTATTATGGAATTTATTAACCGATGATCAGTTTAACCATACAAGAATTGATAAGTTTATTTATCATGGTAAGAAATTCTTTAAAGTAAAATATTATTATAGTGAGATTGATGTATATTCACATATACAGATGAACGTAAAAGAATTCAGTTCATTATCTTTAGAATTGTCATTGTTAAATCTTATTATCTGGCTTAAATCCGAGAAAAAATAAATAAATTATTTTTATTTATTTTATAAAGTTTTGTATTATAATAATAAAATAAAACAAATAAAGGGGGTGATTAAAATGACTGATAAAAAAAAGAGGAAGCCGGGGAGACCCAAAATAATAAATCCTGAGAAAAATCATTACATATGGCTCCGAGTGAACAAGGATTATTGGGAGTCGGAAATTGTTCCTAAACTTAAAGCGACTGGACTGAAACCTAATCAATGGGTAAACATGGTTATTCGATTACATATAGAGAAAGAGGAAAAAATCAATAATGAAAAAACAAAATAATCAATCGAGATGGATCTTAAATCCATTATCTGGTAGATTTGAAAAACCAAAGTCTAGATTTTTAAAGGCTGTATCCTTTTTAATTGCTTTGATTCTGGTTTTGATCTCTGCCATTATTATTGTCGAAACAAGGGGGAAATTTTAATGATTGCAGATCTGATTTTACAGGTTGCTAAACAGTATAACAAAGAGCAAGTTGCTAACAACGCAGGAAATAATAGCGTTTATCGGCACAGACCGAGCAACTCATCTTTTACCCATGACTATTGTCATGATACCCGTTGCCTACGCCAGATGGTTTATCAGTCCCTAGGATTTCCGCAAGAAGATCTAGCCGGGCGCGCTGTTTTAGTCTTTGATGATTCAAGCTGGCATGAGGAACTGACAAAAAACTGGATTGATAAATCAATCATCAAACTGCACAGCTCACAAATGAAAGTTGATTGCATACAGACAATCCGGGGACAACAAGTCTCAGGATCAATAGATGGTATCCTGACACTTCCTACGGGTGAAGATATACTTTTCGAGCATAAAGCGATAAATTGTAATTCATGGGAAAGATATGCAAAAGGCGATCCAACGGAATTACCATGGGATTATTTAGCTCAATGCGCCATATACATCAACGGACTGAATAAGTTTAACCCTGAGATTAAAAAGGCTTGCCTATTAATGAAGAACAAAAATACTTCTGCTTATTTGGAGTATCTTTTAAGTTATGATTTTAAAACCGACACTTTATCGGTAAATGAACTTATCACTTCCCAGCGTGATATTGTTGAGATCCATCATAATATGGTTGGCATACTAGATAACATTTTAAAAAAATGGGATGAAGTTGATACCTATTCAGGATCTAAGAAGCTTCCATTAAGACCTTACCCAGCCGATAATTGGCGCTGTCAATATTGCGGATATAAAAATCAATGCCAGAATACAGACCGGAAAACAGAGTTTGAAGTTTTGCAAGATTCCGGGAAGGTCATAGAAGACAAAAAAGCCTTTGATCTGATTGATAATTATTTCATTCAAAAAGCTGAAAAATCCCGCCTTGAATCTCAAGCCAGAAAATTCGAGAAAGATCTTGATTTCATGAAACTGGAAATTGAAAATTTGATGTTAGATTTAGGCTTAAAAAAAGCTGTTTGCGGAAAATATTCAGTTAACCTGACACAGACGGAACGGGAACTGGTCGATAAAGAGTTAGTTAATAAAAATGCCTTCTATAAAAAAACTTATACTAATTTGAAAATTAATGAAAGCGAGGTTTAATACATGATTAAACCAAGAGAAAAAATCAATGAAATACCAGGACTTTTTAATGATCCGATGCTTCCAAGATTGGGAAAAATCCGGCTGGGGATTAAAAAGCTATCTGCCAAAGGTAAGGAATACCCAGCGGAAACTGATTATTTTGTTTGCCCGCCAGAGGTTCAGAGAATATACGGGGAAAAACCAAAGTCCATTAAGGTTTTATTCCCCGTTGAAAATCTCAGCCTTTTAATGCCTCACAGCTTCAAATGGTATGGTTCGGGGGCAGGACTTAAATGTTATGGAGACGGGGTGAGGGCATATCGCAGGGATAAAAATTTTAATTTTGTTCCAGTGGAAACCATTGATCCTAAAATAAAATGTTATGACAATTGTCCACAGTTTAACAATGGCGATTGCTCATTACGCGGTCATATTTTGGTTATCCTTCCAGAGGTCAATTACGGGGGAGTTTATCAGATTGATACCGGGTCAGTCATGAAACTGAAATCAATCATGGATGGGCTGAATTACGTTCAAGGATTATGCGGTCGGTTTTCTTCAATAGTCCTTGACCTACAAATGACACAAGTTGAAACCCATCACGAGGGAAAAAAACAGGTTCATTTTGTCCCTAAGATTTTATTAAATACGGTTGACCCGTCTTTTATTAATAGAATAAGAGGTGGCGCAACTAACCTGATAGAATCAGCTGCCGGGTTTACTCCTATGATACCAGCTAATGCTGTTATTCCGGCTCCTATTGATGATGAAAAGCCGGTTGATACTCCTGAGTTTATCAAGGATGAATCGGAAGAATTAAAGACCAAAATACCCAATGCTGTTAAGGAAATCATTGATATTTATAAGACTCGGAATATCATCAAAACCGAGGCTGAAATCTATCAGGAATTTTCAAAAATAATATCTCCCAAAAACGGTAAAATTTACATTGCGAAGTCAATCAATGAAATTAATCAGGACAAATGGGCGATAGAGATTTTGGACAGAATGGAACAATACATTTTGGATAATCTACCCGAAACTGATCTTCCAGATATTGAGGTTGAGATTATACCGGATCACAAAACTGAATCAAATGATGATATTGACCCATTGTTAGCCGAAGAACAAAGCGATGATATGCCTGGGCTTATATAGTCCAGTCTTTACCCTTATTTTAAAAAAGGAAAAAATCAATGGAAAATAAAAACGTAAAAATAATTCAGCTACTGGTTAGAAATATCAAGAATATTAAAGTTGTCGAACTGGACAACTTAGGGGAAAACCCTTTAATCCAGGTAACCGGAAAAAATGCTTCAGGCAAATCTTCTCTGATTGATTCAATATGGTATGCGCTTGGCGGTCAAAAGGACATACCGGAAATGCCGATTCATTCCGGGCAGAAAACCGCCGAGATAGAAATAACTCTATCTAATGGACTGGTAGTCTCTCGGAAAATCACAGAGAAGGGAAGCTATCTGACCGTTACCGGTGAACGGGGGAAGTATGCAACACCTCAGAAAATCCTCGATGAACTTTGGGGTAATTACACCTTTGATCCATTGGAATTTCTCAGGCAAGACAAAAAAGATCAGGTTGGGACTTTGTTAAAAATAACCAATTTCAACCCTGATAAAAAATATCTGGAATCAATATCTGAATCCAATATTGAAACTGACAATCCGATTGAAATTATTAATCAGGCATTTCAAAAAATAAAACGGGATCAGCAGGAAATAAGGAAATCTATTGATCTGCGTAAAAAATCAATAGAGCTTATGGGTGAAGTTGAGCCAACGGAAAAGATTTCAGTATCCGGATTATTCAACGATCGTAGAAAATTGGCAGAAATCGTTAGCGATAACAATGCTAAGCGTGATATTTTGAAACTAAAAAAAGTCGCTTATGAAGCAAATGAAAAAAAACTGCAAGAACTTAATATTTCTATAGAAAAACTGCAAAATGAATTGTCAATTCTTAAAGATGAAGCTAGCAGGCAAGATAAAGATTTATCTTTAATGTCTAAAGAAATTTCTAATGAATTTGAAAAAATTGTTGATTTGGTTGACCCTGATTTTACTGACATAGATAGTAAAATCAATAATGCTGATTCAATAAATCAGAAAGCAGACCAATGGATCACATTACAATCATTGCGTTCGCAATTGGCAGAAGACCAGCTAATAATGGATTCTTTGGTCGAAAAAGAAAAACAAATTGTAGGATATAAAGATAATCTAGTTTCCAACACTCAATTTCCTGTGAGTGGTTTAGGATTTTCCAGCGCAGGGGTTACCTTTAACGAGATTCCATTAGAGCAATGTTCGACTGCCCAGAAAATCCAGATTGCAGTATCAGTAAAAATAGCATTGAATCCAGATCTAAGGATCATGCGGATTGATGACGCTAATTCACTTGATAATGATCATCTTGAGGCAATTAAAGAAATTGCTGAAAAAAATGATTTTCAGATTTGGGCTGAACGGGTTGATGAATCCGGTGAGGTTGGGATTTACCTTGAATGCGGTGAGGTAAAAAAAATTGATGGAACTCCTATTAAAAAATCAATCGATCATGAAGATGATTCCACCTTATTTTAACCCCTTTTTAATTGAGGGATGATTTTTAGATCATCCCTCATATTATCTAAAAAAATTATAAAATTAATTTGTTGAACTGTATTATAATGAAACAAATGTAAATAAAGGGGACTAAGAAGATGGCTCTATATAGGACACTTCAAACTAAATTTTGGACAGACACATTCATTCAGGGACTGACTCCCGAACAAAAATTGATTTACATTTACCTAATAACCAATCCGGAGACAACACAGACTGGAATTTATGAAATATCTCTAACCACTGTTTCATTTCATACCGGACTAAAAGTCCCGGAAATTGAGGAAGCCATAAGATATTTTCAATCAAAAAAAAGGGTTATATATTCGCAAGAAAACAATGAAATATTTATAGTCAATTGGCTTAAAAACAATTACTCTCGATCTCCAAAAGTCGCTATTAGGTTTAATAAGGATTTAGAGCTGATCAAAACAAAAGAATTTAAGGAAATACTTTTAAAATCAATAAAATCCGGTGGAATTGAAATCAGTCATGATGATATTCCAGATGTTGAGATTGAAGAACTGAAGACTAAAAAAAAGCCGGTATATCTTGTAGATTCAACGCATTTCATTTATGCTAAAAAATTTAAGGAAATATTAGTTGCAAAATTCCCTTCCCTGAAAACTCCCAATCTACAAACATGGGCGCATGATTTCCACGGGATCATAGACACAGATAAAAGGAACTTATCGGATTTAGATAAGGTCATAGCCAAGATCGCGGAAAATGATTCAGGTTGGTGGTGGAATGATAGGATTACCGCTCCGTCAGCATTGAGGGGAAAAACTGGAAAGGGCGATGACAGATTTATTTTAATACTCAGTTCAATAAATTCTAATCAGAAAAAATCATATGCTAACGAAAACTTGTGGGGAAGCACAAATGACCGAACTAAAACAGAAATTACTCGATCTTAAAAATACTATCAGTAATAAATCAAATATTGATGATAGCGTTTGCCCTTATTGTGATGGTGAGGGTATGGTATGGGATGATTACCGTTTAGGGCTATACCATCCATGCAAATGCAACAATGAGAAGGCTATCAATTTTAGACTTCTAAAATCGAATATCCCACCGAGATTTATTGACCTGAATTTAGATTTATATTCCCCGGATGATCCTATTGTAAATCTCATAAAAAGTTATTCAACCCAATACGACATTAAGAACAAAAAAAACGGGTTGGTTTTACTTGGAAACACTGGGTCAGGAAAGACCACTGCCACAGTTATAATTGCCAAGCTAATTCTACGGCGGTTGATAAATATAAATCTAAAATACATATCATTCAATGATTATTTTGACTATCTCAGGAATATAGAAAATAAGGACAGGTATGAGCTTATTAATACCTGTAAAAACGCTGACATACTAATCATTGATGATTACGGAACCCAAAAAGATTCAGAATGGGTTAACGAGCAAATTTATTCTCTGATAAATCATAGATACAATTACATGAAATCAACTTTTTTAACATCGAATTTAAATAAAAAGGAACTATCTTGTAATTCAAGGATTTATTCAAGGCTGGTAGAAGTTTCAGAAATTTTTAATGTAGTCGGTCCTGATCATCGGGAGATAAAAAAATGAGTATGCTTCCGGAACTAAATACCAGATGGAGAGAATCAATTTATATTGATCAGGATGAATGTAAGAAAGGTTATATTGAGTTTGCGATAATGGCAGACTCTGAATTGATTTATCTATTTAACAATGCAGGTGGAAGTTGGATAAAAATGGAATCCGCGATAAATAGCGATCTGATTTTAAAATTTGAAAATCCGAATGATACCACAGACAATGTTACCGGACTTGTAATACCTGATTTTACAGATGTTATTAAAAGATATGTAACGCTAAAATTTAAACCAGACACTTTACACAGTTATTTACCATGCCCTGAAATAGATAATTATATCTATAAATTAACCCAAAAAATATTAAAGGAGATTGAAGAAAATGACCAAAAATGATGAACGAATTGAAATTAGAACGCCAGATGGAAAGACAGTCTCAACCGATTTTAAAACATTGAAAAAAGTCGGGGATAGGATTAAGGCAGAAAATGAATTATTTGAGGCTGAAAAATCAGAGCCAATGTATAAAGAAGATTATTCTTTTGACCCTGATACCAGAACTCATAAATATCAGATCATAGATGACCAGGTCGCTTTTCTGATAAAAAAAGTGAGTGATCTGGAAAAACCTTTATCAAGCATTAAAAAACAGATTGCTGAAATAAAAAAGGATTTAAAAAAGAAGCTCAGACCTTATGAACCAGCCAATCCGGGTGATAATGCCCGTATTCAGGTTGGAGAAATGGTGGCATTTATCACCACTAAAACAGTTACTAAGACTGAAATTCCAGAAGAAATTAAATTGAAATATACTAAGGAAGCTGATAAAAAATCTGATTATCATTACCTAAATCCCTGGGCTTCAGTAGAAGCAAAAGACATTGAACCTGAATCAGAAGGAATTGAATCAGAAGATCAGGAAGATCTTTAATGCCTAAATGGTTCAACACATCGGATAACAAGGGTTGGTTATCCTTCGGAGTTGGTGAAGATGGGATTGAAAAAAAATATTATTTCAAGTCCCTTTATGAGAAAAACTATGCCAGATATTTAGATTTCTTGAGAGAAAAAAATAAGATATCTGATTGGCTTTATGAGCCGGAAACATTCTGGTTTGAGGCAATTAAAAGAGGGGTTCGATCCTATCTTCCCGATTTCAAAATTATAAATAAAAATGGTTCAATAGAATACCATGAGGTAAAGGGTTTCATGGACTCTAAAAGCCAGACAAAACTAAAACGGATGGCTAAATATTATCCAGATATTAAAATCAGGGTTATTGATTCTGACTGGTTCAAAGTGAATAAGGCTTTAAGATTTCTGATACCCGGCTGGGAAGTTGGGGAAAATAGATTTAAAAAATAAAAAGGGAGATAAAAAAATGTTGATTGATATTTCCAATTCAGTAGATTTTAAAAAATTAAAAATAAAAAGATGCAACCATTGTCTTGATCTTCCAATAATTTACTCATTGATTGACACAAAAAACAAATTTATTCCTACCTATTATTTTAGCTGTCCCAATGATAGGGGATTCCATGTTAGCAGCTCAACTATTCAATGGGCTTCCCGTAACTGGAATGCCTATACAGAAAAACTTCAGTTGATAAAACCAATACCTTGCCCATATTGTTGCGGTCCAGTCCAATATAAGGCAGAAGAAAACCAAATAGGATGTTTTAACAGGTGCGTTAAAAATCCACATATCAGGGTTAGCTGTAATTATTTTTATTCCGTTAATGACTGGAATTCACAGTTTAGCGGAGAAAGGAACGATCTTTTTATAAATCAGGTAATACAAGCCAACGAAAAATTTAAAAAATCTGATTTATATGAAATTTATAAAAAAGAGGCTAAAGGGGTATTTCGTGGATAAGAAAATCATGGAAACTAAAATGAATTTTATGATAGAAGGGACTAACTATAGAGAAGCGTTAAAATTAAAAGAATTAGGATTACCTCAGAAGAAAACAGAATTTGAATCTACCTTATATATTCGCCCTAATGGTGATGTTTTTAGAATGTCCAATAGTGATTTTTACCGGATTCATCATTGCAGCTATAACGATCAGATTCAACCTAGATTTTTTACCCAGCAAGACCTGATTGATCTGTTAGGCTTGCGTCAATATTTAAGGTTGGAAATTAAAACTTGTTTCAGAGATGGATCAAGGGGTTTTATTCTAAAATACAGACATGTAAAAGATGGTAAAAAAATATCTGTAAATTTTGAATGCAAAACTATTTTAAATTGTTTAGTTGAATTAATCTGTTTCATAAACCAGAACCAAAGAGAGGAAAAATAATAATGAATATTGAGGAATTAAAAAAACTACAAGATGAAATACATCAAACAGCAATTGATCACGGTTGGTGGAATAAAAATAGAGAACTTCCAGAATTATTAGTATTACTTCATTCAGAGATTTCAGAGGCTTTTGAAGCTGAACAATCTAATATTATGGCTGTCTATTATAAAGATAATAAGCCGGAAGGTTATTTAGTTGAAATGGCTGATTATGTGATTAGGATAATGGATTTATTTGGTCATTATCAAATAAATATTGAAACGTATATGGAAACATTAGATTATAAAAATCTATTTTCAAAATTTTTGGAATGTCTTTTAGAAATAAATCAATTTGATATATATAAAAAAGAAATATTTTTAAATCATATTTGCTGTTTACATTTTAATGTTTCAAAATCTTTAGAGATTTACAGGGCTGAGAAAAACAATCTTGTGATGATAGGTAAAATATCTGAGATTTTAACAAGATCAATAATCGGATGTTTTGCCTATGCTAAATATTTAGACCATGATTTAATGGAAATCATTAAAGAGAAGCATGAATACAACAAAACAAGACCATATAGGCATGGGGGTAAAAAGGCTTAATATGAAAACAATTAAAACAATGATTGAAGTTAAAATTGAAACCGGTAAAAATAAAAAGCATTGCGGAAGGGGAAGGATATAAAAAATGAATTTTCCAATAAGAAAGAGAAAAGATGTCCAATGGGAAGAAGCCCTCGAAAATCCTATATTTCTTTATCAGGTGAGAGAACTTTATCCTAGAAATGAAGATTATGATTGCTGTGGTGATCATGATCATGATTGCGAAAATCAAATTGATGGAGATTATGACAGCATTGAGCAATTAGAGGAAAGCGAATATTGGGAGACATGGAGAACTGAGGCTGTCTATTTCTCACGTGAGGAAGCTGAACTTGATAACGGGCTAGATCATCGTAAATACCCACCTAATAAAAGAGTTTATGCAGTCCCGGCACATGGGATATTAACAAAAATACTAAAAGGCTTCTCTGTTTTAATCGAGGATCAGAATAATGGATGATGTAAAAATTTTAACCTGTTACTCATGCGCTAAAGAATATGAGTTTAAAAGCCAAGATGAAATGGAAGAATTTATGAATAAAAATAACTGGCATAAGTTAATAGATAAAACAATCTGTTTTATATGCTGGGAAGATTTCAAATCTGATATGGAAAGTTGGGTAAATTGAAAATCTATAATATTGTGTTTTGTTATCATCCAGGAGACCCGGAAAAGAAACGCTATCTTTTTATAGTTAAAGATTTAGATTTGTCAATAACCAGAGGGGAGCTTTTAGAGGCTATTACTATTAGGGGTAAATGTGTAGTAGTGGCTGCCGCTGATAGCTTCCCTATATATGATATTTTGCTTGATAATATTGTCTTTGGAGTTGGAGCGTATTTTCCCCTAAAAGAAATAATTGGAAAACATAAAATTCAAGAAGATTTGCCATTTTAATAAGGGAGAAAAATGAGAATAAAATTAGTAGATTCTCTCGAATCAAAAACAGGGTCAATTTATAGACAATATCAGGTTTTTGAAAAAAATTCAGAAATGATATTATCTATTAGAATAGCCGACCACTTCAGCCGAAAAATTAATAATAGGAAAATCATCAATATTATTGTCGATAAAAATGCTGATCCTAGCCGGATACTACATGCAAACCATAATAAAGAGTTTGATGTTTTTTATTTCTCGGTATGCAGCAAAGATCAAGCTGAAACTAATATTTATAAAATAATCAAAAAGGAATTTAGGCGCCGTGATATAAAGCGGAAAGCCATATTTTGGAAAAATTTTAAGGCATAGGAGATATTATAAATGGACAGGATTGACTGGCTTAAAAATTTAATGCCTGGTGATCAGGTTTATGTTATTGACGACAACACTAAATATCCAACTGTTTCCTCTGAAACAGTAATATCTAAATCAAAAAGGGGGAATATAAAATTATCTAATAATAGATCTTTTGATTCCAATGGTATCATGCACGATGGAGACTGGTATTCCTACCGGATAGTCCCAATGTGTAAAGAAGTTGAGACAATAATTAATTTAAATAAATGTTTAAAAAAACGGATGTTAATTATTAAAAAACTGAATGATATTTATTCACAGGATCTTGATATAAATAAACTCGAAAGAATTCTTGAAATATTGAGGTGAGCAAATGAATATTTTCCTAACTATTATTGGGGCAATCAGTTCTTTTATCATTATCTTTACAATCTGTCTATTTATAATATTTGCTATTTTTTCAAAAATACAGGACATAATAGAGAAAAGAGCAAATGAGATTTTTGACGCAAATAGGCAGCGGGTAAGGCTTGATTTATATGAAAAATCTAACTGGTTTTCTGAGGATAAGCCTGTTTATAATCTTCTCCAAAATATAGCAAAAAACAGGGACTCTATTATGGAAATAAGAGACACTTGGAAAAGCGATAAAATGGAAAAGGAAATATTAGATGAAAGAAAAAACAGATGATAAATTCAAAACAAATTATTGAACTTCTAAAACAAAAGCATAAAGATGATTTCTCCCTATCAGAGGTCAAGACCGGGACAACCTGGATGAATAATCATTATCGTCTTGATTATTGGGCTATGCCCAGGTCATGGTCTCAAATGGTCATAAAAGGATATGAGATAAAAGTTTCCCGTAGTGATTTCCTCAATGATAAAAAATGGCAGAATTATCTTGATTATTGCCATGAATTTTATTTTGTTTGTCCTAATGGGTTAATAGATGTAAATGAGCTGCCATCCGAAGCCGGTTTATATTGGGTTACATCAAAAGGGACAAGGCTGATTAAAAAGAAGCAAGCTGCCCGTAGGACTAATAATATTCCAGAATCTTTATATCAATATATCTTAATGAGTCGGGTTGTAGAATCAAAGAATCAATTTCAAAATGAAGGTAAATATGAATTTTATAAACGATTGCTGGCTGAACGTAATGATCATAGGTTATTAGGTCATGCTGTTTCAGGGAAGATTAAAAAAGCGTTAAATACATATTGTCAGGAATTAAGGACAGCCAATAAAAGGCTGGAAAATGAAAATATAAGCCTATCTCAGTTTAAGAAGTTGCTGGTTGAATTTGGGATAGAAAACGTAAATGATTATTACAGGTTCTGTGATCTTAAGAATAGTCTGGAAGTTAAGGCTATAGAAGAACTTCAATCAATAAACGCCAGAATATTAGGCACAATCTCAAGATTGAGTGAGGAAAAATCAAAATGGAAAAAAGTTTAGGATTTGAAAGTTTCAAAATGTTAGCCCTGGGGATTTATCCAGAAGATCATCACAGATTCAAACAGATAAAGGCATTACTCGAATATCTGGAAAAAACAGATTTTCCAAATCAACCGGCTTCAATCCAGTATCATTTAAACATACCAGGTGGTTTAGTTGCCCATTCAATAGGAGTTTATAACTCAATGGAAATATTATCCGATGTATATGGACTGAAGGATGAACAAGAGCTTTACAGATCAGCCTTGTTAATCTCTTTATTCCATGATCTATGTAAATTCGATATGTATAGGACAGGCACAAGAAATAGGAAAGATGAAAAAACTGGAAAATGGGAAGCATATCAAGTTTATATGATGGATGAAAAAAGACTTCCCCTTGGGCATGGAGCAAAGTCTGTCTTTCTATTACAAAAATATATTACTGACCTTACAAATGACGAGGCTTTATCTATAATCTGGCATATGGCAGGCTATACTGAAGGCTCGAAAGAATTTGCTTTATCAAGTGATATGGCACTGGCTCATACTCAATCAAGGCTGATAGGATTTTTACAGGTTGCAGATATGACCGCAACATTCATTACCGAACCAATGCTAAAACTCTAAGGGGTTTAAATGCAGATAAAGCCATTATTCGATAAGCATTTTAGAATCATTCAGGCAATGTTGAACGGCTGCCAGTTACTGCAATCAACATCTTTAGGAAAAGATGATTGCGAATTAATCAATATTGGCAACGGAAGACCAATAATAATAAAAAACAAGACGATTAATACTATGCTATTTAATAGTCTGATAGAAAAAAAAGAAATACAAAATGATCTGAAATTTGATGATGATTCTAAGGCTAAATGGTATGAATTCCAAGTTACAGAGAAGGGAAAAGCTATTTTAAGCCAATGGGATTTTAACTCTCCCACTGATACCCATAATCTCTCGCTAATAAAATATCCAAAACTAGATGAACAAAAAAATATTGTCAGCGTTTATATGAGTCGCGAAAATTATTGTATTCTAAAAACTGCCATGGAACTAATGGGAAGGAAAAAAATAAGCTCATTCATGGTAGATTCTGCGGTAGAAAAATGCAGGGAAGGATCATTTACCGGCTTTGAGAATTTTATCTTTAAAACAAGCGGTAACTATTATCATTCATCAATTTATATAAATGAAGACAATTATGAATATCTGAGTGAGGTTATAAATAAAACAAGTTTTAGATCTATTCCAAGGTTGATAATATTTCAAGCCCTTAAAAAGGCAAGGGAGATAATAGATAATGCCGAAAAATAAAAGTAGTATAAAAATTCAATGCGCTTATGACAAATTAATTCCTGTATCTAAGATAAAACCTAATCCGGAAAATCCTAATGGTCATTCTCAAAGACAAATTAAATTGCTGGCTGAGATTATCAGGGAAACAGGGATTCGCTGTCCTGTAACCGTTTCAAATTTATCAGGATTGGTTGTCCGCGGTCATGGAAGGCTCGAAGCTCTCAAAGAGCTGGGGGTAGAACTAATACCAGTAGATTTTCAAGATTATGATTCTCCTGAGCTTGAAACAGCCGATCTAATAGCAGATAACCGGATTGCGGAACTGGCTAATATGAATCAATCCAAATTGAAAGAGTTGATGAAACAACTTCAGGAAACTGGTTTAAACATGAGCTTAACCGGTTATGATTCTAAAAGTTTGAAAGAGTTTATGGATCATCTGCGCTCAGGAGATCAGCCTTATACGACAAAAATCAATACTCCTGTTTATGAGATTACAGGAGAAAATCCTGATCTGGCTGATTTATATGATGACAATAAATATTTACAGATAATAAAAAGGATTGAATCTTCTGGGCTTCCAGAAGATATTAAGAACTTTTTAAAACTGGCGGCTACCAGGCATATCGTTTTAGATTTTGCCAGTATTGCTGAATATTATGCCCATGCTGGGAAAGAATTACAGGGGCTTATGGAAGATCAGGCACTGGTCATTATTGATTACGACAAGGCAATTGAAGCTGGATATGTAGAACTTACAAATGATATCCTTGATCTGGCTGAAAAGGATTATCCAAATGAATAAAAAGAAATGGGATTATATTGTTTTTATCCTCACTCATGGCAGACCTGACAGGGTTACGACATATCAGACTCTAAGGGATCGCGGTTATACCGGAGAGATTTATCTGATTATTGATGATGAAGATAAAACAGGTGATGAATATATAAAAAAATATGGTGATCATGTCATTAAATTTTCCAAGTCAGCGATAGTTAAAAAGTTTGATCAGGGAGATAATTTCAAGGACAGAAGGACAATCATTTACGCCCGTAATGCCTGTTTTGATATTGCTGAGAGTTTAGGGTATGAATATTTTATTGAATTGGATGACGACTATCAGTCGTTTGAGTATAAATATAAAAAAGGATTCATTTTCGGGGCAAAAGATGTAAAGAGTTTAGATGATGTTTTTAAACTTACGCTGAATTATTACAAAAAAATAAATGTTTCCAGTATAGCGTTTGCACAGGGTGGGGATTATATGGGTGGGGCTTCCGGGACAACTTCATACAAAAGAATACCAAGACGGAAGGCAATGAATTCCTTTTTTTGCTCAACAAAAAGACCTTTTAAATTCATTGGGAGAATCAATGAAGATGTAAACACCTATATAAAATTAGGGAATAAAGGATTTGTCTTTTTTTCTATTTTGTATATATCAATTGTCCAAAGGCAGACACAAGAGCAATCAGGGGGAATGACCGGAACCTATTTAGATTCTGGAACCTATATAAAATCTTTTTACACAGTCATGTATAATCCATCTTGTGTTAAAATTCGGATGATGGGGACTACACAGCGCCGAATCCATCATAAAATTAATTGGAAAAATGCTGTCCCTAAGATTATCAGTGAGGAATATAAAAAATGACAGATATCAAAAAAAAGAGGGTCAGACCCAAAATAGGTAAATACAAAACAAAAGAATTTAAGTATAAGATTGACCTGACCAAGATTCAAAAATTATATGAGGTGGGATTAACAGATAAAGATATTTCCCATGTTTTAGGGGTTTCGGCTGAATGCGTTGATAAATGGAAACAGGCGCACCCTGAATTTTTTGAATCGTTAAGCGCAGGGAAAAAAGAGGCTGATAAAAAAGTAGTCGAATCACTCTATAAACGGGCTTTAGGCTATGAGTATGAGGAATTGAAAGTCATTCAAGACCGCTCAGGAAAAATTGAGAAGGTAAGACAAGAGATTACAAAAAAACATGTTTCCCCGGATGTTACCGCCTGTATATTCTGGCTTAAAAATAGGGATCGCGAAAATTGGGCAGACCGGCAGGAGATCGATAATAATATAAAGGGGCTGTCTTTGGCTGATCTGATTCTTAAAGCGCATGATGAAAAAAAATCAAAATAGGACAGTAAGTAAAGTTTACAGCCATTATATTGATAACCCGGTAGATTTTGTTCAGGATTTTATCCATGTTACGCCCCAGCCTTGGCAATGTGATGTATTAAACGCTTTAGCTGAATACGACAGAATAGCATTAAAAGCCGGTAATGGTATTGGAAAAACGGCTTTTGAATGTTTTTCCGCCATCTGGTTTATGTCAACAAGACCTTCCGCTAAAGTCCCTATGACCGCAGGGGTTGCCCGGCAGGTCGATATTTTTTGGTCAGAATATTCCAGATGGTTTCGGAATTTTGATTTCAGGGATAATATTGACCTGCTAAGCAATTCAGCATATATGTTAGATGGCAAGGGCAATCATATTGAAGATTGGTTTACTTTGGGATTTACAGCCTCAGATCCAGCGAGAGCTGAGGGCTTCCATGCCGACCATCTGTTATATATCACAGATGAAGGCAAGGGAGTAAAGGATGAAATTTGCGATGCTATCACAGGAGCTTTGACCGGAAAAGAAAATAAATGGCTCTTTTGCTCAGTTCCAGGTTATGAACAAGGATTTTTTCACAAGATATTTACTACCTTCAGAAAAAACTGGAAATGCTTTTCATTCCCATCCGCTGTAAAAGATAAATCAGGCTCATGGATACCTAACCCTTTAACCCCACAGGTAACAGCGGAATCCATCAAGGATAAACTTGGATATGGTGAAGATTCACCAATTTTCACAGCCCGTGTTAAAGCAGATTTTATTAAATCAGGCTCGGATAATCTCATTACTTTAGATTGGGTTGAAACGGCTATAAATGCTTTTAAACCAAAATCCGATTGGAGAAATACAATTGGTCATGATGTTGCCAGATACGGGGATGATGAATCGGTAATAGTTTATGGCAGGGGATCTTGTATTGAGGGAATAGAAGGGAAATTCGGTATTGATACTAATGAAAATGCCGGATGGATAAAAAATAAGCATAAACAATTAAATGCGATCCATTCCAATATTGATATTATTGGGGTGGGAGCTGGAGTTTATGATCAGTCAAAATCTATTCATGGGATTAATGGGGTTAATGTTTCCATGGCTGCAAATGATCATGAGCGGTTTTATAATCTCAGAGCCGAGTTATACTGGAATCTCAGAGAACGGTTTGAAAATACTTATAAATATGTTAAAAATGGTGAAAGATTTGATGAATATGATTTAATAAGCCTATCCGGAGATGATCAAGAATTGATAAGTCAGCTAACGGTTATTAAATATAAATTTCATTCCAACGGAAAAATAATCATGGAATCTAAAGAAGATATGAAAAAAAGGATTGGCAAATCACCGGATAGAGCTGACGCATTAATGCTGAAATTTTTTAGACCTAAGACAATAGTTGCCAGTAAGATTATGGCAGCTGAAAGAAGATAAAAATTGATAGATTGATAGGAGAATTTATGTCAGGTAAAAAGAATCTTTCCCAGCCAGGTAATGGGAGTAAACCGCCAATCGGCAGAGTAACTGATCAGCTCAGAAATGCTGGTTATTCCAGTTTTTATTTCGCTTCCCCTGATTCATTGACAGGCGGTAAATATGTATCATCGGTTGATAATTTAGATGATAGAATTATATCCAAAATGAGAAAAAACGGGATGGTAAAGTTTGGACTATCCTTTCTGAAATATCCTATCATTGGAAGTAAAGTAAGTTTTAAATGCACTGATCCTGAAATTCAGAGTTTTATAAAATCAGTTTTTGATCCGATCTGGATGAACCTGATAAAAACATCACTTTTATCATTGGATTATGGGCGCTCCCCCCATGAAATTATATGGAAAAATGTTGTAGATTATAGTTTCGATGTAGATGATATGAAGATAAGCAAAAATGCTTTTATTATTGATTCGGTAAAGGAATTATACCCATCCGATTACAAACCTGAATATGATGAATTCGGTTATATACAACTTTCAAGGATAAATGATTCTACCAGTAATATTTTGCTTTCTGGTCCGAAGGCATTCCATAATACGTTTGATGGCTACTGGGATAATCTCAACGGAGAATCAATTTTAATCCCCGTCTATGAATGGTGGTATCATTCAATCATTCTTGTCCAATCAATGCTTAGATATTTTGAGCGGCAAGGTCTGCCCTGGATGAAAGGGTTTGCCAATGCTACACCTCAAAAAGATTCAGCTGGGAATGATATAAATATGATGGCTGAGTGTCAAAAGGCTATGCTGTCAATCTCGGATGGTTGCGCCGTTACATTACCTGCCATGCCCTCAGACGATAAAGGTTATGTCCCGATGATGGATATTTTTATGATGGAAGATAGTAAGCAGGCAAGTGATAAATTTTTAGCTGCCTTAAACCATTTTGAAACCATGATATTAAGATCCATGCTGATCCCTGAACGGGTTTTGACACAAGATATAACTGGGTCTGGTTCCTATTCATTGGCTCAAACCCATGAGGAAATGTATTTTAATTTATTGCAGGCTATACAGACAGACCTTTATCAGACAATTGAGAATACCCTTATAAAATGGCTGGTCGATTTCAATTATGGAGTTAACGCGCCAAAAGTTACCATCGAGGCTGAGGGTATGACCGCTGAACAAAAGGCGGTTTTATCCGATGTCCTTAAATCATTGGTTCAAAATAAATCAATCAAAGTTGATTTAAAATATTTATCTAACCTATTTGGTATTCCCCTTGAAGAAAATGAAGATAAACAGCCAGACCCTGTAAATATGCTTGTGGCTGATAAAAGTGATGGTGAGCTGGATAATCCAGCGGATAAAAACAATATCCCCGTAAAAGGGAAAATTGAACCTGATAAGACCTTATCTAAAAATGATTTTATCTGGCATAGGGATTTAACCTGGGTTGAAGACAAGGCTTTAGGAAAACAGGGGATAATAAACTTATCTAACTCATGGGATTCTGCGGAACAAAATTTACAAACAGAACTTTTAAAAATCTTAGATGATGATATTATCCCGGCAATCAAAAAAGACCTTGAAAAAGGGTTGGATACCAGTAATCCAACAAAGGAGATTCAAAATCTTAAAATAAAATACTCTGGTAAATGGGAGTCAGTTATAAAAGGATTTCTGACTGATTGCTATCAGCTCGGATTTACCGGGGCGCAGAATGAACTGGGTGTTAAATTAACATCAATACCTAATGAATCAAGGTCTAATATCATAGGTATTTCCGATACTCTAACTCAAGACGCTTTTAATATCATGACCAAAAAAGCACAATTATCAGCGCAAATGAGTTATCAGAAATCAATGTCAAATCTTCAGATCATCAACAAAGCTATTACCGCAATATCTGATTGGGCAACCGGCTATATTAAAAATCAGGCATTAACTCAGTCAGGTATTTTTGTAAATCTAGGTCGGTCAGATGTTGAATATTTTGTTGAGAAAAATGGTGGTGATGATCCAATAGTTGCCGGGCAATATTCAGCAATAATTGATAGTTCAACCTGTCCATTATGTAAATATTTAGACCGGCAAATCATATCTGTAAACAATCCAGACTGGGGAGAAATGCAGCCAGATTTCCATGAAGGATGCCGCTGTATAATGTTTTATTTACGGAAATCTATGCTGGCGGTTAACCGAAAACCGAACTATATTCGCCCCACAGATGACCTTTTAGACCACAAATCTTTCTAAAAAATCTTATTAATAGGGTATGGATAGTCTATCTATACCCTATTCTTATATCTAGATCTTAGATAATAAAATTTACTTATAATATTTAAATTATTAAACTTAAATACTCTATAGATACTCTATCAATACTGTATAAATAGGGTATAGATACCCACACTGCAATAAGTAAAGAATAAGTAAAGAATAAGTAAAGAATATAAAGCCTTTACGATAGAGTATAGATACTCTATCTTTAGTGTATTGATACTCTATATTATTTTTTAGAATACTTTTTTAAAAAAATATTAGAAAATAATATTTTGATTTTTTATGATGCAATCTGATATAACAGAGTTAATTAAAAATTTGAGGTTGATATGAAATTTACCAAAATCGATGAATTACCTAATGAGGTTCAAGCACTTACTCTTTATCAATCCGAATCATGGATGAATTATTTTAATTATTGGGTGGATAAATTTTTAGATGATAAAAAAGCTGAATCCGCTGCATGGGCTGAAATTGGGTATTTTCTAAACGATCAGGGGGAATATGTTAAAAACGTCAATAATTCTGACCAAGTTATAAATTTTCATTACCCGGAATATATAACACTCTCAAAGTCTGATAATTCAGGCTGGATTGAAGTATTGAGAGAGGGAAAATTTAAAACCGATAAATATGGGGTGATAGAATTTTCTAAAAATTATATTCAGTCCCTCTATGATAATTTCAAAAAATTTGAGACGGATATAAAAACTTCTATTTTGCTCGAGCATAACAGGGGGCTTGGTTCTTACGGTCAGGTTACAGATATAAAACTTTCAACCGATGAATCAGGGATGTTGACTCTTTTAGCCCTTCCGAATTTCTCTGAGGAAGGAAAAAAACTGATAGTTGAAGATAAGAAATTTTCCTATGTTTCACCTGGTTTGGTTGATGATTTTATTCATCCGGTGAAGGGATCGCTCGGACCCGTTTTATTTGAGTTGAGTTTTACAAACTTTCCAGCATTAGGTGGGGTTCTCAATGAGCCTGTTTATTTATCTCAAAATGGAAAAATGTATTTTTTATCCAAAGATTTATATTCCAATAAATCCGATAAAGGCGGTGATGATCAAACTATGACCCCTGAAGAAATGAAAAAAATTCAGGAAGAAAATGAGCGATTGAAACAAAAAAACATTGAACTTTCCAAAACGATTGAAACGGGAAAGTTAGCAGAAAGAAAGACCAAGCTGCTTAGTAAAATTGATGTTTTATCCGCTCAGGGAAAAATACTTCCAGTGGAAGCTGAAGGATTAAAAAAGATTGTTGAGAGTGATTTTGATGAATCGGGTAAGATTATAACTCTCTCTAAAGCTGCCGATGGAACTGAAATCAAAACTCAGGTTGATCCGGTAGAATCTTTTATCACTATGTTTGATAAACGCGGGGATGAAGTTACAAAACTTTTTAAGCAATTATCGAAAACAGATACCGGAAAAACTTTATCTGAATCGCCTGAAGAAAGGGAAGCCAGATTAGATAAACTTGCTTCTGAGGGCGTGAATAAAATATTCGGTAAAAAACAGGAGATTAAATAAATGTCTGATAAACCCGTAGGACTTTCCAGTATTACCCCTCAGGCTTTCGGGGTGGGGGCTTGGCTCTTAAATCCTGATAGCTGCCATATGGCAAGCGCAACTATCCCGGCAGGAGAAGCTGCAATGGTCAGCGGAACTGTTTTAGGAAAAGTTACTGCCACCGGAAAATATGTAAAATATGATGACACTAAATCCGATGGTAGGGAAGTTGCCGTTGCATTCTTGGCTTCCGGGGTTGACCCTTCAGATTATGATCAGGTTGTTTCCATTGTCGAGGGAAACGCTCATATTGATTATGCAAAACTTCCTTCTACCTCTGGAATTGACGCGAATGCCAAAACTGATTTAGCCGCAAAAGTTTGTTGGCTGAATGATGTAAAATCTTAATGGCAATGAAAGGATTCAAATAAAAACATGACCACTTTTGCCGAAATCTTTTCCATCGAATTTCTAACGAAATCCGTTGAAAATTTCACTCAGGCAGCTATACTTCCGGGACTCAAGAGATTCGGATATTACACTAACCGGGTTGATCTCCCAGGAGATTCTGCGAAATGGAATGAAGTAAATTACAGCCGTAATATTGCTGAAGGGTTTAAGGCTCCTAATGCGCCGGCTAAAAGCGTTGAACTTTTAACCGAATTTCCCCGAACCTCAATGGTTCTTAATGCAGCTTTGTATAAAACCCTTCATGGTGATCTGCTTGCCAAAATCTCTAAGCTGGATAATGCCACTGAACGCGGAGACGCCGACAAGATTCAGCGTGAGCAAGTTGATCTTGTTGCTGCCCTGCATAGAATTTATGAATACGCATGCTGGCAGGCATTGATGAACGGGAAAATAACCATAGATCAGTCTGATATTAAACTTACAGTTGATTACAATATTCCGGCTGATCACAAGGTCAAAACCGCCATTTCTTGGGCTGATCCGGAAGCTGATATTATTGGTGATCTGGCAACCTTCCGTCAAAAAATTGCTGCCGACTCGGGTGATGTTGCAACCAATATTGTTATCAATGGTATTACCCGGAATTATATTTTAAAAAACAAAGCCATCAATGAAATGATGCGTGATGTTTCGGATGTCCGGCGCGATATTTTGGTTGATGACAACATCATGCGCCTGAAGGGATTTAATTTTGAAATCCGGGATGAAATGTATACTGCTTCCGGGGTTGCAAAATATTATGTCCCGACCGGTAAAGCGTTGATTGATACCCCGAATAATGGAGTTTATGAATTCCAGACCGGAGTTGCAGCTGTCCCCAATATCAACCGGCAATCAATTGATTTTGTATCCGGGCTTTTTAGTTATGTTGATGTTACAAAAAACCCAGTTGCCCTTCAAATGTTTGTTGGACAGAACGGGCTGCCAATTGTCAAAAAACCGAATAATATTATTATTGCCGATGTTAGCTAAATAATATTTATTCATAATTTGCAATATAAGGAAGGAAAAAAATGATTAGAAAAGACTATCCGCTTTCAGCTATTTTAGTTATCATAGCCATTGTTTCGATCATGGCTTTTATGGTGATCCCTGTCCCGGCTTCAGCTCAATATGCAGAGGCTACCGCTCAGTATAAGATCACGGCTACTCAATCCTCAACTGGGTTTGTGGTATCTACGACCCCCTGTTATGTTTATGGGATTGCCATTTCCGGAAGCACTACATCAACGGCATGGATAAATTTTTGTGATGCGACTACCTACGCGCAGGCAACCAATGTAATGAAAATAATTGTCCCGCCCGTAAAATCTTCTGCCGATGAAAAATTTTATAATTTTAATCCGTATATCCGTTGTTATAAAGGGTTGATTGTTGTCCCTGACCCAAACTTAACAACTGAAACAAGTTTTATAATTTATATCCGCAAAGTCCCTCTTATGGAATAGCCAAGTTTTAAGTATGCGCCGGGAATCATACTTTAATTCATCCCCTTTGGTTGCCCGGAAACTAAAGGGGAATTTTTTTTAGAAAGAAGGTGAGCAAATGGCAAGACCGAAAGGAAGCACTAATAAAAAAGATGAAAATCAAAATCCTGATCAAAAGGATGAAAAAAACAACAATTCTGATCCTAAAGATGAAAAAAAATCTGACAATGAAACACCGAAAAATGCTAATGAATTAAAAGAAAAACTGGGAAAGATTAAAGCCGGTTCTATTATCGTTTTAGTCAGTGGATTAGTTGCAGATGGATTGATTTATTCAGAAAATGAAATTGTTGAAAATCCGGGAAAGAACCTAGTAAAATGCGCTGAGAAAAACCCAAATCTCGCAAAATTCATTAAAAAAATTGATGTAGTATAAAGGGATAAAATGGCATATCTATATACCGATCTAGTATCTAAAATCAAACTGATTCTCAATGTAACATCAAAAAAAATCGGGATTGGTAACACTGCCCAGATAATGAGCTATTCAGGGGATTCCCGGCTGTCTGGAATTACTTTATCCAGCACTTTCAAGGGATCATATAGATATGATTTTATTATCTCAGTGGCTTCCGGCGAAACAGAAATTTATGGCAAATTGGTGCAACAATCCCCCGGTTATCTTGATCACGGATCGCAATTGCTGGGGGATTCTGCTATAACGGTTGATTATGTTACACCCGATGAATTAATAACCATCCCAAAAACTGCATGGGTTGGTATCCCGGTTAATGGAGAGACCATATCTTTTACTACCAGCACGGATCTTACAGAAAACGATTTAGAAAATTATTTGGATGACTATCTAGCCTATTTAATATCAAGATTGCGGAAAGTTGTCAGCCTAACTTTTCCAGCAAAAACAGGGGAAACAGGGGTTGATATTGATGGGACAATCCTTGAGATCATCAAGCGCGGAACTGCTTTTAGAATATTTTCCGACCTGTTTATGATCCGTCAATCTGATTCTGATTATGAATCGGTAAACGCTTGGAATGAATATGCAGAGTCTATGATCTCTAAAATTTTATCAGGGGAAATCATTGTCACTGAGGTTACCGAAACCGAAACAGCAACGGTTATCGGTAAGCCTATTTATAATGAAAAGGCAGAATTTATTTATGATGGGAAGGGCATTGTTGGTATAGAGAAGGGGCGCATTGATTTATGCTGACAATAACAATATCTCAATTCGGTATCCCACAGTTCAGGGCTTCCCTGATTAACATGGGAAACATAGGGAAGCGTGGAGAATTCAAGCCACTTTGGAAAGATATCATTAAATCAATTGCTTATGGAGAGAGAAAGATATTTTCTAAAGAGGGTGAAATCGGGGATGATTGGCGCAGGTGGCAACCCTTAACAGATAAATATGCCAGATGGAAACATAAACATTTTCCAGGGAAAAAGATTTTAGTTTTACATGGGATTTTAAAACGGGCTGCCACAATACCCGGCGCGCATGGAAATAAAATCAAAGAAGATAATTATTCTGTTATCTACGGGGTTGATACCAATATAATTAAATATGCCAGAGTCCATCAATTTGGTGGCGTTTATATGTGGTCTCGCCCTTATATGCACTTGTGGAATGGTAAGGGATCTCCAATCTATGCTATCGAAAGAAAAATCCATGCTTTTATCAGGCAACAAATGTTATATGAATTACAGCTAAATGGGATTACCGCCAGAGACGAAAACGGGAATAAAATAAATATTCAGAAAGAGTATAAACGCTTAATTCAATCTCAGGGGCTGAATGAAACAATATGACCGATTCAATAATACATGAAACTGATTCTGGCTATCTTTTATTGGATTTCTGCAATGCCTTAAAAGCTGAATTAGAAAAACCTGTAAATCTAAATAAGCTGGGGATCAGTCGGGTCGAAATCGGGAAGGTTGACTTAACTTCTATCCCTGCATTAGGAATTTACATTCCGGGATGGGAAGACAGAGATGAAGACAATTCAAATGATTCAAATGTGGAACTGACCGGCTTAGTATCATTCTATCATTGTGAGTTTGACGATTCAGCCAATATTTCCGAGGTATATCTGAAATCCGGAATATTAAGAAAAATATTGCACAACAATAAATTAAATAATTTTGCATATACAGTATCGACTAAAGGCACTATTACAGTTGATATTAACGATAAAAATGATAAAAAAAATAAAATCTATTTAATGACTCTTATTGAATTTTCTGTAAAAAGAGTTATTGCAGAAGGGGTTTAATTATGAGCTTCTCACAGGTCAGGCTGGCGAATGTAAAAGAGGTTTCCATTAACGGGACAATCTTTAAAGGGGTTCAAAATGTTTCAGTTGGTTTAGCTGGGGATTGGGTGGAACAGGTTGGGGATGACGCTAGTTTTGTCCAGGAAGGGTATATTACTGGGCTGGCTGGGGATGTAACGATATCCTTTAATAAAGATTCCATTGACTCTGTTACCCTTGCCGGATCTAAAATAACATCTCTGAGTATATCCGCTGAACCGCCTAACGGTGGGACCGCCAAGGTTAAAAGCCTTGCTGCCAATGCCTACGGGATAATCTCTGATATAAGCTCAGGGATTCAGCATGGTGCATTACCCAGCGAAAACATTACCATCAAGATTGTTAATCCTTCAGCTGATTCAATTTTCGTTGACGCATAACATAGGAGTATAAAAAATGGCAAACGCAACGCAACAAATTACAAACGGGGCTTCACTGGTTACAATAGGGGATCAGGACTTCACCTTTATAAAGGGGGTTACTTGGAATATCAATGGCAATGTAGTTACTGCCGGTGATGATGATTCACTTGCCCAATCGGTCGCATTCTTTACCGGTGGCAATATCCGGATCAGCCTGGATATTAATGCTGTCGGAATTGATTTCATATCCCTATTCAATCAAAAAATTACTTCTCTGGATATTAGAACCCCGGTAATTCATTCCAATAATTATATTAAATATTCTTTTGATCTGACTAAAGATCCGAATGTTTATGCCATTATCGGACCAGCTGAAGACACTATGGCTCATGGTGAGCTGGCTTCAGAGAAATTCGAGATCAGGATTTATTCCCCTGCCGGAGTTAATCCAATCAAAAAAGAATTGGTGAGCGGAACTTAACCAATGTCATTTTCATTCGCTGGTAATACATGGGAAGGGGTATATAAATTAATCTCTGACACAGGCTCTGAGAGAGAGAAAGAGATTATTAGTTATCCGCCAGCCGATGGGGTTGCTATTAAAAGTTATGGCAAGACCGGCAGAATTCTAAACTATGATATGTTGATGATTAAAACATCAAAATCAGATTTAGAGAACGAAAAAACAAAATGGTTTGATTTACGGGATGATGTAACTGTCGGATCTTTATCATCGGCTTTTGTGAATATCAGTAATTGCGTTATCATGGCAATTTCTCAAAACGGCAGCATATACAAATCAGCGGATGGAAGATATTTTGCTTCATTTTCATTGTCGATTTTGCAATTATCCGAATAGGAGAACTTATTAAATGCTGGATTATAAGGGCGCAGGTTATACAATATCGGATGAATTGCTTTATCTTGATTCAGGGACTGATCAGGCTTCAGGGATTACCGGAAAGTTAGGTTTTTTAGAATATGAACCTAACCCCTATTCTTTAGAGTTATGGACAGGGGCAGGTAAAACTGGAACTGGTTACACACTCTTAAATGAAAATCTTTTATTATACGGTTCTATTACCGCAGATCAGGCAATTCTTTTAGATTGGGCGCGCGGATTGATTCAGGTAGGCGCTAATCTCCCAGCAACTCTTTACGCTTCTTATGTTGCCAAGGGATCACAGCTGAGAAAAATAGAATTAGAGCAAATGGAGCAATCAGATATTATCATTCCCCTGCCCTCCCAAATTGAGTCGAGTAAGGTTTACTGCCAGGGTTTGAAATGGGATACCAGGATAAAACTAGAATCGGCTACTATTAATCTTCTAAATCCACCGACAGGGGGCAGCTCTATAATCCGTATATGTGATGGGGCTTCCCCTGTAGGCTATTATGACCTGACTATTCCGGAAGGGTCAGCTTCAGTTACTGCAACAATAAACCTGGAAATTCCGACAGCTAAAGAGCTTTATATTATTGCAGGTTCAGGAAATCATCATGAAGCTGGGCAGGGATTTATAAGACTACTTAAAACATTAACGAGGAGATTCTAAAATGCGATTTAAGAGCTTATTAGTATTGTCTATATATTTCATCATTGGTCAAGCATTTTGCCTTACTCCGGGCAGATTTGAAAGCCTGTCGGTTGGTTCTGCAACTGATTCAACTGATAGAATCAATATAAATGCTGCCGCTGATCTGTGGGGTAAAGATTCAGCAATCCCGTGGTCAATGGTAAGTGTCCCACAATCATGGAAGCCTGATACTGCCAATGTTGCGTTAAAGGTTTACTCTGAACTTTATGAAAATATTGGAGTTACATATGTAATTACTACCGAATCTGTAACAGTCATTGACGGTGATTATGCAGATATACAACTCGCTCATGCCATTGATACCGAGCATGGTATGAATGGAATTCAATTTTTAGGATTTTTACAAACACCTGGGGGAAACGGCTGGGTTACATCCAATATATCCAAAAATGAATGGTATGGTGATATGCCCGGTCCAGATATGGGTTATACCAACGCTGGAATTATATGGGAAACCGGTTACATCACTGATTTATATTGGTATGACGAGGCATTTACGGACCCATGCAGTTGGTCAAATGTCTCCTGCATATATATGTATGAGTCCAGCCTTGGCAATCAAACTTGTTGGAATACAATCAGCGCGCAAAGTTCTAAGATTATCATTACCGATTCTCTGGTTATTGATTCAACATTTTCTTGCCAGACAATTACAAGTAAAAATGCTGATAGCTTGGCGGTTCTTAAAAATACTTCTGGAAGGGGAATGGCTTTAAAATCATATAGCTATGGAAATTATCTTGACCTGATAACTGGAAGCTCCAATGAGCTGTATATCCGGGGGGCTAATGGCGCGGATGGTGTATTATTAAGCCTAAATTATAATACTACTAAAATACCAAATGGCAAAAATTTAGTTATAGATACAACTGCCAAATTAACCCATTCAAGTGAAACATCATTTATTAAATACATTCCGGCATCAAACGCTCAACAATATTCCGGATCTATATCAAAAGCCTCTGATTTTGGATTTTGGTTTTCATCTTCAGTTACAAAATCAACCGCTTTATGTATTATAGATATACCTAGTAGGTTATATAATTCAACATTTTCAATTACATCTGTCTTATCGAAAGTTAGAAGATCGTCTGACATATCAACTACTTTTTATCGTGTATGTCAAAGAAATGAGGGATCAGTTCAGACTGATCTACAGATAATAAATACTCAAACAGTTGCAACCTGCATATCCAATTTTGGGACTACCCCAACGTTTGAATTAATTTGCCAAAACAAAATATTATTATCTTCTGATAAAACATATTTTATATGGATAGAGACAGACCGAGATGCCACAGCTGTTTACTATTATGGTTTTGAGATATTTGGAAAATATGACTAAAAAGGGTGGTGATGATATGAAAAAAACATTACTTGTTTTGATTGTCTCATTATTTTTATCAGGCTGTCAGGCTTTCGATCTTGATACCACAGTAAACGGGGTGAATATCAGGGGCAACTTAAACGCCATGGAAATATGGAACAATGATGATATTTATAATGTTTTAGGTTCTGCCAGTTGCGTTTTTACCTATCAAGGGGCAACTGCCTATAAATATCTTTATCAAAATATTTCTACCACTGAAAATATTTATTTTGATAATGATTCGACACAGATAATCATTGATATTATTACTACGCTGAATGTAGAAAGATATCCGATACTCATTGAACCCTATGCAGTTGAAACTATTGTAAATCCTTCATTCAATATAAACAGTCCAGTATTTAGTTTCCAGTATAAAGATCATGAGTTTGATAGTCAGGGGATGTATATTAATTTTGAGGGAAAATTTATAAATGATTCTCTGTCTGTTTTATTTAATTTTATAAAATGGGTTGAATATAAGCCTAATAATAAATGGGTTAGAGTAGATTAATAGTTTCATTCTAGCAGGGCATTGTTGTAAAATGTCGGAATGAGGAATTATGGCAAATATGACTAAAGAAGACTTTGAACAAGGTATAAAGCAGGGTCGGTATCAAGGATGGTCGGAAGCTCAGATTGAAAAATTGCTTGATGATGTTGCGGAACTAAAAACGCAAATCGGTTCTATCAACGCATGGAAATCTAAGATCATGGGTTGCTCACTGGCAATATCAGGGGTTGTTTCGTTCCTTGGATTTCTGGCAACAATTTTTCTCCCAAGATTTATAAAGTAAAAAAAATAACCAGCTGTCAGGGGGAAGCCGACAACTGGCTATAATTGAAAGAGAAAAAATCAACTGAATTAATTATATCGTAAAAAAGGTGGTGAATCAAATGAAAAAACTATTTATTCTATCAATTGTAATTTCAGTTTTTGCTTTTCAGTTCTCTTATTCTGAATCGAATGATAATACTACTGATAGTAATATCTACGATGATGCTTCTACTGAATTTTCCAAGGCGACCACTGATTATGCCAATGATTCCAGCCGAATTAGATTTTCTACTATTTATGGCTGGGGGAACGATAACCCGGTTGAGGGATTCAACTCGACTCTGGAATATGTTTTATACTCTTATCAGCCTGAGACATTAGAGTATGTAAATTTAGAGGCTCGCGTAGGCTGGGTAGTCAGCAAGCCAGACACTTTTACTGGATCACTTGCATATAGTCCCTGTCGTGAGGATATAGATATTAAGATTGCCAAATTAAAGCCCTCAGCTGAAATAGGTGGAGCCGTTGATTCATCCGGTAAGATGGGTGGATTTGCTGGGGCAGGTGCAAACGTCAAAAAGATTCTCTGTTTTGATACCCAGAACCTTCTGGAAAACACAATTCAGGGGGTCATAAATTTATTCAAGGTGAAAAAATAATGAACAAAAAACCAGTGTATAAATCTCGTTATATGATCATCGGAACGCTGCTAACCATTTCTGGTATTTGCTCATTTATTTTGTCAATGCAGGGGTTTATACACGCCCCTGCTTGGCTTTTCCCACTGGTTACAGCTTTGCAGCCATTGATATTTTTGATTATCCGGGCATGGTTTTCCCCAACCCAAATACCACTATCCTTTTTTAAAACAGGTAAAATAGAACCGGGTGATGATAATATTGAGATAGAACCAGAGAAAACAGAACCGGAGATTATTAAAAATGAAGATATTTCTAAAGCTATTAATTCTGACAATGTTGATGATCTCAATAGCATTGTTGACAGCCTGTGCGACAAGCCTGATAACAGTCAAGGCGCCGAAAATTCCGATTGTAACTCAGACGGTTCAGATAAAACAGCCGGAAACTAAGGTTGTCATTATCCCCTCGGATATGGTGATAAAAAAAATAACTTCCGGGGAATATTCTGGATACTATGCCGTTCCACCGGCAAGAATGAAACAGCTTTTAGAATCGGCTGCATATTGGAAAAATCTTTATGTTACTGAAACAGCTAAAAAAAATGAGATTAGGGGGGATTAAAAAATGGCAAATGTTTTGATGGTTACAATCATTTTGATGGTTCAGATGTTATTGATCTATCTAAAGATGGAAAAATTTGTAAATGCAGGCTGGTTTATTATTTTAATTCCCTCAATCCTTTTTACTATCATCGGTATAATTTTCACGCTGAACAATTAAGGATATTTGCTTATGATAATGGATGTAATAAAAAGAAATGCGCCATTGTTGAAATTACCAAATGGCATTAACTCTGAAGCTGTTTTATATGCGATTGCCTGCCAGGAATCAACATTAGGGGCAAACAATAACCCTCGGTTTGAAATATCATATTGGAGAAATCCTAATATGAAAAAAATGATAGATAAATATGATAGAAAATCATGTTGCTCTTGGGGGAGTTGGCAGATCATGTATCCGACCGCCTGCGAGTTAGGATACACCGGAACTCCCGAAGGTTTAGCGGATAACGAAACTTCAATTATCTATGTAATAAAATATATCAAATATCGGGCGGTAAAGGCTAAAGAGAAGGCAGGTGGAACGCTCAGGCTTCAGGATATTTTTGACGCTTATAATTCTGGAAATCCAAATGATAAAATCATTCCAGAACGTTATATAAATTCATGTATGCAGTATTATTCTGATTATCTCAATAAATTTAAAAAATGAACAATTTAGGAAACAAAATAATTGGTTCAAATATTCCATCAAGGGGATTGATTTACGAGTCAATCCCTGATTTTTATAATGGAATTTTATATTATTCTTATCTCATGAAATACCCGATTGATGTTACTACCGGATACCATCGGAAGATATATCAATCAGGCGCTTTCTTATTTAACGATTCGACTTTCTATATCACTATCCAAAATATCAGAAATGATTATCCGGTAGATATTAATATTCTTCCAGCATTCGATAATGAAACATTTACAGATACCAATATAATTTCTCCCCTTCCAATTGGTGGAAACCATCTGAAATTAAGCTGGACTAATGACGCAACCGCCGATTTAAAATCAATTTTTGTTTATTGGGATAGCGGGAACCCAGCCTTAGAATTATCAGCATTTTCGTTACTGGATACTATTAACCCTGACAGCACAGGTTGGGAATCTCAGGCGCTGGATGATGGGGCTACCTATAGATTTTTTCTAAAACGATCTGATCTGACTGGCAATATCAGCATAGCTTCAAATATCGCTTCTATCAAAGTAATAGGTCTGCCCTATAGTCCAGAATCGGTTGAATATCTCTATTCAAATTATGTCCTATCAATTCTCATAACTGAAGCTGAGGACAAGACGGAAGATAATACAGCCGGATATTTAATTTTTTCCAATCTATGCCCAGAGCTATCAATATTAAATACTGAGGTTGATTATTCTAAGCCGCTTACTTTTATAGCCGGAACAGATTTTACTTTCCCATATTTATTTTTTATGCCCGGAAACTGGATAATCTCAGTTGTCGGGGTGAACAAATACGGGATGATCTCTAAAGAAAAAACAGTAAAATTTTATATTGATTCAACTTTTATTATGGCTGATCCATTACCCAAATCTCCCTATGACCTGACAGGTAAAGCATTGGCTGGGGGAATGGCACAATTAAAATGGAAATCGTTTGATTATAATATTTCTAAGTTTAATATTTATTACTCACTTGATAATGGCTCAAATTGGCTATTAGACGGGAGTTTATCCATTAGCCAGACAATTAATATTAAAACCAATTATTACACTACCACAGCCATAAAAAGCGGTGCGGTTGGCTCAGTATTATTTAAAGTCCGATCATTAAATTCTGATAATGCTGAGGAATCTAATGAAAAAACATTCTCTTTATACCTGGATGGTCTAAGTCCCGATCCGCTGGCAATCTCTGGCGAGGTAACATATTAAATGATGATACCCAATAATGGAGATTTAGATATTTTACGACAGCCAGAATATGAAATTTATATCAATGGTTCTAAAGTCGAAAATGTTAAGCTGATTAATATTTCTCTAAATGCAGGGCTGAACCCTGATACTGCAACCATAGAATTTCCTATAAATATATTTGGTGAGATTTCCCCTTATAAATCAGGGGATTCTATCATAATTTATTTTGACCGCGATCATTACCCTAACTCTATTTTTTCCGGGCAATTAAGGGAGCCTGAAAATGATTTACACCCATCAAAAACTGTTTGGATTTGCTCGAACGATTTAACCGATTTAAACAACATACCGTTGATGGCATGGTTCAACCGGTATAATTCGCAGGTTTATTCTCAGGTTAACCTGACCGGCTATAATGCTGGGGATATGATAGAAGAAGCACTTTATAAATCTGAAACATCCCTGCAATGGACTAAAGACACTTTTCCGACAGATACGATGGGTGAAACAAAATCAGAGGGTAAGCAAGTAGGATCTTTCATTCGGGATGTTTTATGGCAATGCGAGGATAATCTTACTCATCGGATTCTTTACCTTGCAGGGGGAGAGCAAAAATTAGAATTCTGGAAATTCGGGTCAGCGAATAACCCTAATATTAGATTAATCCCCGGCAAAAAAAACAGGAATTGGAAAGATAGTGAAGGTGGGGCTGCCAATATCGCTTCCGGTTCAATCCGTTATGATTATTCTGAGGTTACTAATCATCTGTATGGTCTGGGGGCTAAAAAAAGGATTGAGACTACCATTAAATTAATACCGGCTTGGAATCCTGATCTTGAAAATGATTTGATTGGGACTAACGGTAATTTTACATTAAAAACCACAAAAAAAGATTTGTATAAAAATGTATTCCAACGCTGGGCTTTACCAGCTTGGGATGTTTATGATTCTGAAACCGGTGCAACACCTGACGACTGGCAGCTGAGACAAATTTACCCGACAGTTGTTAAAGAATTATTATATGATTCTCTTTATCCTGCCAAGCCGACAAAATGCTATTTATGGGTGAATAACACAGGGTTAAACAATCTTTACGGTCATATAACCTATGATACTAAAGATCTGTCTTGGGTTACTCAGGGTTTTAAATTTATCCAGAATACAGCTGGACAAGATGTTTATATTGAATTAGATGATGAACTTGCATTTTGCCAGAATCAGACCACTGGGAAAATTTATTATATTCATGAACTGGGGGATGTTTATCTGACAGCAACTTTTGAAGTTCCGGAAAGGCTATGGGTTAACACTGGGAAACAAGGTCATTTAGATTTTGAACGGATTGAATTTATAAACGACTCCCGTTATCGTTATATAGTTACCGGGACACAGGGAATTACAGCCAACCCAGGGGCATACATATTATCCGGGGCTATCATACCAGCCTATGATCTTGGGGGTGATTTATCTGGTTATGAGATGATAAGCTCAGAATTAATTAATGATGGGGAGTTATTCAGGCAGGGGCTTATAAATAAATTAACCCGGACTATGAATGAAATTAAAAAATTTGAATCGGTGAATATGAAAAGGATTTTTCAATCTTTACGGATTGGAGATTATGATATTAATACCGGATTAAATGTTATATCCATAACCCATGATTTCATAAAATTTGAGACGGTTATAAGTTTGTCGAATGGATAAAAAAATATGGCAAATCAAAATAATGATGTAAACATAAAAGTTGGTATTCAGCCGGACACTGCACAGGGAGCGCAAAAGGCTGCCGGTGATATTGATAAGGTTGCACAGTCTGCGGTTGATGGTGAGAAAAAATCTAAAAAAGCAACGAAATCATGGGGCGATCAATTTGAGGGACAATTAGGAAAAAAGGTCTATGGGGCTAGGGGTGCAGTTAGGGCATTATCAGGGGCGGTTGCACAGCTGGGACTTGGGTTATCAGTCTGGGCAATTGCTGCATCCGGTGTAGAATATTTCATATCAAAAATAAAGGAAGCTAAAAGAGAATTAGATGATCTTAAAAAGGCTAAAGAGAAAACTTTAGGACAAAACGCAATTTCAGGCGAGTTTATTAAACCTGAAGATTTGCAGAATAAAATAAATATTGCAAAAAAGACAGCTGGGAAAGATATTAAGGCTGATAAAATTGCTGAAATGTTCTCGGTTAAAGGCGCAAGCCAGTTATCTGATAATCAGATAAGACAGGTTATCCAGATAGCCAAAATAAAAAAAGCTGATCCTTCAGCTGTGGCAGAACAATTTTTAAACGGTGATATATCGTCAATTGCTGAATCTCTGGGAATGTCAAAAGAGACTGTCGGTAATCTAAAAAATGCAACACTAACCCCTGAGCAAGAACAAAAATACAGGACTCAATTTCTAAATTTAGCTGCCATGAGAGCGGTAAAAGGTCAGGAAATATTAAGTCCTTCAATTCCATTACCTAAAAAACCGGTAGGGGTTAAACAGGAAGATTGGGAAAAATCATTGACAGCCTCACAAAAACAGGCGATAAAAAATACTCAGGCATATAATAAACGGGAAATGCAGCAAGCCGAGGAAGGTATCAGACAATCAGAGGCTGAGATTAATAAGTTATCAGCCGGGGAATCAAAGATTCAATCCAATAACCAGTCGGCTGAAAATCTAATGAAATATTATGGGATCAACGCGCCGGCTATGCAGAAGGTGCAACAATACATACCGGATCAGGCTAATAAGATTTTCGAGGCTGAAAAACGGATGGAAAATAAGACCATGACCCCAGAAGACGCTGGATTATTTTACCGGATTGATAAACTTATAACTGCCTTGGAAAATAAAAATAAATCAAATGGAAATGTCAATAAAGAGCAGCGCAATTATCAGGGGATGAATTAATATGCCGGGCATTATTGATAATATAATCCATAACCAAAAAAATATTGATAGTGTTGCTTCCCAGCTGCCAAAGGTCATAGGCGAATCCGGAGAAGCGCGCCGGTTAATCTGCCAGATCAGAACCTATCTGGGGAAAAATGAACAAGGTGAAAATCAATACGATGGTTATTTGATTGACCTTTATAGCCGGGGAGTTTCCGCCTGCTTGATGACTCCATTAACAGCATTAAACGGTTACGAATATTCGACTAACGATATTGCTGAAATCGGCTTTACTCCGGGCGGTTTTATGTTTTTATATGGGGGCGGGACTTTCTCAACCGGGGAAGATGGCTACGGTTTTTACTTTGCAGAATAAAGGATTTTCAAAATGTCCCATTTATTCAATTTTACAGAAATCACTTCCCCTGAATTAGTTTATAAGCCTTCCTGTAAATGCCCAGATTCTACTTGTAAAACCAAGATCCGAAATGATTTCAAAACCTTTCCTGAAGCTCAAGAATCAGACAAGATAAAAACCAAAGTATTTAAAGAATTAATGGCAGTTGTTGACGCTCTGGAATGGATTGTAAACCGAGTCCCGTCTTGTATGGTTCCATTGACCATAGACTATACCGAGGCAGGGGTTACGATACCCATTTCTGGATATCTTGATATTGACCGCCATCATGCCTCTGTATATCGGAAATATTTAACGGTTGATTATGTTAGTTCTGATTGGTTTTACACTACTGAAGATTTCAGCTCTATCGCTATGGAAGCCGGTATTGACACTCTTTACACCCGGCTACAGGTTCGGGACATTGTTGAGATAACCAGCGGATTATTTACCGGAAGGTTTTACCGGGTTTCCGAAATTGACCCGGATAATGAAAGATTTAAGTTGGCTGGATATTCAGGGGAGATGATAAAAGCCGGAGACTCCATTAGAGTTTGGCGGTATGTTGCTACCCCGTGGCGCAGATTGGAAGCTAAAGAAAAAAATAGGTGCTGGAATTATCATCTTGATCTGGATGGTAATGGTCAGGGATGGGAAAATCTCTGCCTTAAAAACCGGACAACTGAATATCAGGGAACAAATTCAGGATCATGTAAAAATATATCATGTCCAGATTTCGATAGTGAAAATGAAGGTTTTAAAAGGGTTGCAAATTGCCTTCATGATATAGTCAATCGGTGGATGTATAGAGAAAAAAAGATTTCTGTTTTAATTGAAACTCTCCAATCAACGGTTATCGCAAAGGCTGTCATATCACAGCGTTCCGGTCCCTCAATCGTAGGATTGCTGGGGGATTATTTTATGGGGACAGCAACGCAAATGGGAGATCCAGGGCAGGGTGAAGTTGATACCCATACTTTTCCCGCTCAAGGGGGTTTTATTCAGGAGCTTAGTAATTCATCCTCTGGATATGTTTCAGGGGCTTATTGGCGGTTCTGGACAGATACGGACTCGGTTACCCATATTGATAATGGGTATTTTTATAGGCTACTGGGTGCGCCGACAGGGTTCATAGATGACAATGATCCCAATGTTTATATAACAGGGTCAGGTTCTACCGGGGATATCATCGGGGAGCTTCGTAATTGGCTACCCTCTGAGGGCGAAAAATCTTTTAATATGATTACCGGAGATTAGAAATTGGATAATATAAGCCATCAACAAAAAACAAAATCCATAATGACAGTATGGGCAAGAGTTCCAGCCACCGGAATGATAGAATCTTATCAATCCGGGGAATTGGTTAAGAGTTATCCGGAGATTAATTTTATATATTCAGTTGCCCGTCATTGCAGATATGACACTACCGATAGCCAGACAAGGGCGGGGCAGACCATAACTTTTCCCAATGGCAGATCAATAACTTTCGGGACAAAAAGAGAAGATGTAAATTGCTGGACTTGTGAAAAAAATATCAAAGTTCCACGGGGACAATTTGGAAAATGTATTAGAACGGATTGCCCTTTTTATCAGCCCATAAATATAGGGACTTGGGTTGATTCTATGGTTTTAACCGGTGGTTTCCAATCTCAATATTCCAGCGGATATTTGGTCAAACCATCCAGCCGAGAAATCAAATATCTGAAAGCAAAAGAGGGTGGCGGTTCATGGACACCGGAAGAGGTGCTATTAGGGGAAACTCAGGGATCATGGTCATATTACGGGGGTGGTAATGTAGTCGGCAGAACCCCATGGATGAATATTGCTACAGGTGAACCAGCTGCCAGACAATGGGATTATCAAAACAAGGCAAAGACGAATGATGTTTTAGAGGTTACCGCCTGCCCTTCTAATTCCTCTTATATCGGGAAAAAATACCTGATAAAAAAAGCAATCTCAAATTATGCCCATCACGCTGAGTATCAGGTTCAAAATCTTCCGTCTGATATATCACAACCTGAAAATTTAAATTTAACAATTGAGGGCGGTAATGGAGTAGCTGTTATTGCAAAACAATTTAGACTGGATTATATAGAGCTTTGGGATGAAACTGGAACGGTAAATGAAATTGGGATCCCGGATGACGCAAGTTTTAAAATCGGTTCAACTGGATTTATCGATCCCAGCCAAACAATAACGGTTACTGAGATTGTTGACCGGATTATCAATCAAAAAAACACTTCAGGGGCTTCAGGGGATAAAACCCTAGTCCATGGGACTGATTACACAATCAACCCAACTACTGGGAAAATAACTTTTACGGAAACTTACCAGGAAACAAGAAAAAACAATCTTCCTGGGAGATGTTACCGGATCGAATTTACTGCCATCACGCAGGAAAGCCTTGCCAAAAAATCAACCATAGAGAATATTAGGACAGTCCTAAAATCTATGGATACAGTTAGATTGGATTATTCTGGCATAGAACAAATACAATACACTGCGACCCGTGATTTACCCTGGGGTGAATATTCAGGGGGGACCGAATGGATGCCATCCTCAAATGCACTACGGGAGCCTTATTATGCAGGGGGGGCTGAGAGTCAGCCATTGGGTTCCAATGAGTTCGCCTACCTCAATCCATCAACGGGTAATTATGACCGGACAAGGGCATATCACAATGCCATTATTTATAGATTGCCGATAGATTTTTTTGTCGCATTGAAGGGATACGGAGCCTCAATTGTTTCAGCTACCGCCTACCTGAGCGCGAAAGTAACTAAAGCCCAAAGACTGACATATTCAACGCAAGACATTAGCCCGTCTCCAAAATCCTGGCATGGGCAGATGATAAATTTAACAAAGCAAATAAAAATGACAGTGTCAACCTTGTCGTCTGTAGATCTAGCCTGTATTGTTGCATATGAACAAACTGGATTATGGGGCTGTATGAATCAGAACGGAACCGGGTCTGGAAATTGTAATTTAGCGATGCGCAGGGGTGGACAGATGAACGCCTGCGATGTCCATTCATCGTGTAAGTTCCGGTCGCCTTGTTACAACCCGGAAAACCTACATTACCAGGGACCGGTATCATGGAGTTTCAAAAGCATGATTGATCCCGGGGGAATCAGACCCTCTGGATATTTCGGGATTCATTATACCAGGTCGTGGGGTGCTTCAATTCCGCCAGCTCAGGGTGATTGGGTGGGCTATACTTTTGATACAACATCCCCTACAGTCCCGGATCCGACACCGGACCCGGAAAATTATTATAATCTACAATGCCATACATATAATCCAAACTCAACGGGAGAGCCGGGGGAAAATAATTTTTATATCAGCAACAAATGGTTCGGGCTGGATGTAACAGGAGATAATCTTATTTCAGTTTCTGTCCCAAACGATTCTGAATATCATTATGTCTCGGTAGATTGCACTTCGCAAATTCAGGGGATCCTAGACCGAGTAAATGACCGGGTGGGAGCCGGGATTGTTTTTCTGTCTAAATGGGCTGCCGGTGGGTCAGTCTATTTCATAGACAATCCAGTTGACCATCAAACCGCCTCATATTATGCCGGCTATGAGATCGGCGGCTATGGTGATGATATAGAGCTTTCCACTAATACCCCGTTTATAATCTTAAAATTCCAGCTGCCAGATGGAACCCAGAGAGAATACCCAATATCGATCAATCTTCCGCAAAAATAATATAGGGTATCAATAGTCTATAGATACCCTATAAAATACCCTTTATATTCTTTACTTATTCTTTACTTATTCTTTACTTATTGCAGTGTGGGTATCCATACCCTATTTATAGAGTATCAATACTATATATATTTATTTTCAAATATTTATTAAAAAAATAAAAAAAATGCTTGACAGCGAAACTGACACGATGTATATTAGCATTATTAAGTTAATAAAATTAAATAAAAGGATGTAAGAGATGAAAAAAACCACAACAAAAAAATCAGTAATGTTAATCAACTACGAAACAATGACTGCCAGTATAGTTTTAGACGGGACTGATCCGGAAGCTGAATTAGATATTCTAGTTAACGTAGATAAATCAGATGTTTTAGCATATCTGCGTGGTGAATTAATAACTATAGATCACTCCCATTGTAATAAATTAGACAAATGCTATTATCAGACTGCCTGCGCGAAATATGGAGATCCATTAGCCACAATTGATGATATAAATGAGATCGAAATCCTGGACACCGAAAGTATGTTTGATTCAGTATGTAATTTTTTTGCCAGATAGGAGATAAAAAAATGAAAACTCTTTTCACTTTCAGTATTAAAAATTTTACAATTCAGACAGATGATTTGGGGCGCTATTATTTCGTTGATAAAAAATCAGAAATTAATGACCCAATTCCTCTTAATGTTGGAAATCTTCCAGACGCAAAGGGGGAATCTCAACAAATCATTATTGATTATTTCTTTGGAAATCTTAATAAAATCCGTGATCTTATAATGAGCTTAAATACCTATTCTCCCCTTAGAAATAGATACCGAAATTTCAGAAAACATTTAAATAATATGATCTCTGATTATGAGTTAATGGGAGAGAATGAGTATGTTGAGCTTCATAAAATCATCAAACAATCAGATGATATTTTTAAAATATAAATTTTAAGAAAAGAGGTTAAAACATGAAAAATATAATATTTAGAAACATTGATAAAATAAAAAACCCACCGGATGAATATATAGAGCTAATGAAACAGTATTTTATGGCACTGATTGAGTATATTAAAACTAAAAAAATTGTTATGGATTATGAGGGAAAAATATTAAAAGAACACAGTTTTAAAAGCATATTTAATAATGAAATTGTTATCAATCCAGATTTATCGTATCATCTGAATGAATCAGACTATCAGATATTTTGGGCTGAAGTAATAAAGGCTCGCAAACAATTAGGAATAAAAGTAAATGATGATAGTTGCCCTTTAATTCAGGCTGATCAGAGAATGATAAAGGCTGAGAATGATTTTATTGACGCATGGGAAAATGTAACTGGAATATCAAGGAACGATCTTATTATCCTTGAAGATCGCAATGAATACATAAGACTTTCCCGGAAAATTTTTTATCCAATCATGCCGGATGATATTAAAAATGAATATAAAAAATTGGGGGTGGAATTATGATCATCGGGACTGGGTTATATTGCCAGATCATAAACCGATGTTAATAAAAAAACTGGAATAAAAATAGGATGGTAAGGGGGGATATTATAAAAATATTCTCCCCTTAAAATATAGTTAAATCTAATAAAATCAAATGAATAAAAAATTTTATAAAAATAATAAAAAAATGCTTGACAGCCATACCGATCTGATATATATTTATATTATTAGATTAATAAAACAAATTAAATAAAGGAGTCAGCAATGAAAAAATACACACTTCAAAACATTCAAAAAATAACAGATTGCATTGAGACCCGAAACGCACTGGCAAAAAGTAGTTTCCGGGTTTGGGCTGCAAGTGATGAAGATGGAGACTACATATGTCTCCCTGTCGGGGAGAACCCCGGAGAGGGTTGGTATCCCATCCTAACAGCGCTGGGTTGGGAAGAATCAGATGACCAGGAATCTACCTACCACTGGGTAGAAAATCAGCTGGCTAAAAATCGAACAGAAAGCGATGAAAATTTTAAACATAAAAAAGAAAAACTGCTATCAGATTATAGGCTCATTGAGAAATCTCAAAAAATTTTGGCTGAAACGATCGATGTTAGCATTTATTATCAAGCTAGCGTTGAATATATTTACAGGCAAACCAAGGATCTTATCAGGGAAAATCTTATTCAGATCGAAATTAATAATGGACATGAAAAACGAAAAGCTATACATGT
>Ga0209340_1000447_pt1 | contig 44076 bp, 34 predicted proteins | sample EPASupsiteSAE323_FD_187266 | JGI IMG/M metagenome (GOLD analysis project Ga0209340, IMG submission 187266) | Bioremediated contaminated groundwater from EPA Superfund site, New Mexico - Sample SAE3-23 (SPAdes) (version 2) | ecosystem: Environmental > Aquatic > Deep subsurface > Groundwater >... | reverse complement strand
GTTGGTGCGATACTTGAAGATTCAGCATTATATTCTGCTTCAGTTCTATCACTCTCAAGCTTGTTCTTGGTTGTAACTGTTACGTATATACTTCCAGCTTCAGTTCCCAATTGGGTAATTGTAATTGTTACTGAACTACCATATGTATCTACTGTTGCAGTACCTAGCAAGATTCCTGCTTTTGCAGAATCATAAGCATTTACTATATCTCCGCTTGTAAGACCTGTTATTTTAATTGTGTCAGATGAATTTACGTTATTTGCTATTTCTATTGCATCAACTGATGGAGTATCTGTTTTTAGCTCATCTAAATAGTCAACTTTAATTCTATCGCTTTCAATCTTTTTTGAGCTAGAAATTGAAACATATATGCTTCCAGCGGAAGTGCCAAGCTGTGCTATATTTATAGTTGCAGTTGAACCTGTGGCTACAGTTGCAGAGCCTAGCAATGTTCCACCCTTGACTGAGTCATATACATTGACAGTATCATTAGTATTAAGTCCTGTTGCTTGTATTATGTCTGATGTTCCTGCATTATTTGTAACCACAATATTATCTGTGCTAATAGTGCCTGATTTTGATTCAGCTGAATAGTCAGCTTTAATTCTGTCACTTTCGATCTTATTTGCGTTGGTAACAGATATATATACACTTCCTGCGGATGTACCTAATTGTGAAATAGATACTGTTGCGTAAGAACTGTATGCTGAAACTGTTGCAGTTCCTAGTAAACTTCCACCTTTAGCAGAATCGAAGACTTTTATAACATCATCGGCAAGAAGGCCTGTAACTTCTACGATGTCAGATGTTTGTGCATTGTTTGTTATTGAGACGTTATCTGAACTGATTGAATTTGTTTTGCCTTCAGCAGAATAGTCGACTTTAATCCTTGAGCTTTCAATTTTATTCAAGCTTGTAATAGAAACATATATACTTCCTGCTGATGTGCCTAGCTGTGTAATACTTACACTAGTGTATGTATTGTAATCAGCTAAGGTAGCTGAGCCTAATAGCTTACCACCGCTTATTTTGTCATATACTTTAACTATATCTCCTGAAGTCAGGTTTGTAACTTCTACAGTATCAGCTTTCGGTGATACGTTATTTGTAACAACAATATTCTGTAAATCAACAGAACTGGAAGATGCTTCAGCAGAGTAGTCAACTTTGATTCTATCACTTTGAATTTTGTTTAAACTGATAACAGATATATATACACTTCCTTCTGATGTTCCTAGTTGGGAAATGGATATAGTTGCATCGGTTTTTGAAGAAGCTGCTGTTGCAGAACCCAAGAATTTTCCATTAGTTGCTGAATCATATGCCTTAATAACATCTCCGGCAGTCAAGCTGGTTACATAAATAATATCAGATTTTCCTGCTGGATTATTTGTGATTGTTATATTGTTTGCATCAATAATATCAGAAATTGTTTCTGCAGCATAAGAAACTTTTATTCTTTTACTTTCAAGCTTGCTTGCACTTGTTATTGAGACATATATGTCTCCGTCGGATGTCCCTAATTGAGCAATGGTTATTGTAGCATCGGTTTTTGAAGAGGCTGCTGTTGAAGAACCCAAGAATTTTCCGCCTGTCGCTGAGTCGTATACTTTTACTATATCACCAGCGGTTAGGTTGACTACATATACAGTATCAGATTTTCCTGAATTATTTGTTACCGTAATGTCGTCAGAACTAATAGAATCAGTAGTTGATTCACCTGAAAAACTGACTTCTGTACGTGTACTTTCAAATTTTCCTTTGGAAGAAACAGAAATATAGATATTTCCTGATGATGAACTGAGTTGAGAAACTGTAATAGTGACTTCTGTCTTAGAAGAAGCAACTGCTGCAGTTCCTAGCATGCTTCCACCAATATTATTGTCATATACTTTTACCACATCGTTTGCACAAAGACCAGTAACAGTTATAGTATCTGATGTTCCACCGTTATTAACTATTGTTATATTTTCTGAAATAGGGGCTTGTGATCTTAATTCTCCTGGAAAATCAACTTGTGTTCTATTGCTTTCAATTTTACCTTTATTTGTTACAGTAACATAAACACTTCCGGCAGTTGCTCCTAACTGAGGAATAGTAATGGTTGTTTCTGTTTTGGAATAGGATACTGTTCCAGAACCTAAAAGGTTGCCACCTCTTGGAGCATTATAAACTTTTACTATGTCAGCTATGGAAAGCAGCGATGCCGTTATTGAATCATTTACTCCTGCATTGTTTGTGATAGATACATTGCTTGCATCTATAGGATCAGTTTTTGGTTCTGAAAGATAATCAACTTGTGTTCGGTTACTTTCAAGTTCACCTTTAACAGTGAGTGAAACGTATACACTACCAGCGGGTATTCCAAGCTGTGTGATTGATACTGTTGCTTCTGTTTTAGATGAAGAAGTATTTATAGAACCTATAAGCTTACCGTTAGATGCTGCATTGTATACTTTAATTGTTTCACCGCCAAAAAGACCAGCAACAAACACTGTATCAGCTTTCCCAACGTTATTGTTTATTATTATATTATCAGCCAAAGGGCTTTCAGATTTTATTTCCGCAGAATAACTTATTTTTGTTCTCTTACTTTCAAGTTCTCCTCGACTTGTAATTGAAATGTATACATTTCCAGCTGATATACCTAGCTGGGATATGTTTATGTTGACAGAGTCTTTAGTTGTTGAAGCTAGTGTTGCATATCCAAGAATCTTGCCATCTTTAGCAGCATTATATACCTTAACTACGTCACCGAAACTAAGACTGAATACGCAGATGGTATCAGCTTTTCCACTGTTGTTGGTTATTATAATATCACTTGAGTTTGGTGCAGTTGAAGTAGTTTGCGCATAGACAAACATTGGATTGAGCAAAAGAGTTAATAAAATCAGTATAGAAATAGTTATGAAACGAGGTGCTTTAAAAGTATTAACTCCTTCTTTTGATAAGTTTTTGTTCAGAATAGCATGCCTTAATTTGTCTGTTGTTGAATTATAATTTTTTTTCATTCCGTATTTCCCCCTATTTAAATTGCATCCGTGCATATTCTTACAAACTCTATCGGAAAACAATGCTTATTTATTTATAGTAAACTATGGAAAATTTGTGGCAAAATTTTAAACAGTTATAATGAGGGTAGAACAGGTTAAAGCAATATTGGTAAAAAACCTTGATGAATACAATTGGAGTAGTTATAATGAATATGCTTTTGACGAGAAAATAATACAAAAAGATGAAATACTTTAAATGTTTGCAAAAGACAAAGATAGAGCCGTATAATTATTTGCGGAGAGGGAGGATTAGATTGTGCAAGAGGTAATACTTGTCAGATATGGAGAAATAGTTTTAAAAGGACTAAACAGACGAGTCTTTGAAGACAAGCTTGTACGTAATATTAAGAAAGCTTTAAGGAATGAAAGGTATAAAATTTGGCGTTCTCAGGCGAGAATTTATATTGAACCTTTTGAAGGTGAAGATTTAAATATTGAGCAAATGATTCAAAAAATAATAAAAGTTTTTGGTATCGTTTCTGTAAGTCCAGCTTACAAAATTAATTCTGATATGGAATCAATTTATGCAGCTGTAGAAAAATGTGCGTCAGAAATTTCTGGCTCCAAGTCATTCAAGGTTGAATGCAAAAGGGGAGAAAAAAGTTTTCCGCTGACTTCGCCTGAAATATGCCGCGAAGTTGGAGGCTATATATTAGATAGATTTAACAACCTAACAGTTGATGTAATAAATCCAGACAAAAAAATTAGCATTGAAGTAAGAGAGAATGCTTATGTGTACTCAAAGATTGTACCTTCATTTGGAGGTATGCCTACAGGTACAAATGGAAAAGCAATGGTGTTAATATCAGGCGGAATTGATAGCCCGGTGGCTGGATGGATGCTAGGGAAAAGAGGAGTAGAGATTGATGCGGTTCATTTTTGCAGCCCTCCGTATACTGGTCCAAAAGCCAGAGAAAAAGTGATAGATTTGTGCAAGATTGTTTCTTCATATACCGGAAAAATGAATCTTCATATTGTACCTTTCACAGATATTCAGCTTGAATTGAGGGACAGATGTCCCGAAGAGCAATTAACAATTCTTATGCGCAGATATATGATGAGAATAGCTGAGAGAATTGCGAAAGATAATGAGTGCAGTGCTCTGATTACAGGTGAAAATCTCGGACAGGTTGCCAGCCAGACAATGCACGGATTGTGTGCATCTGATATAGTTGTTCAAATGCCAGTGTTTAGGCCGCTTATTGGAATGGATAAAAATGATATAGTTGATATAGCAAAAAAAATAGGGACTTTTGAGACATCAATACTACCATATGAAGATTGTTGTACAATCTTTTTGCCAAAGAGGCCGGAGACAAAACCGAGAATTGAAAAATTATTGCTTTCTGAAAAAAAGATTAATGGGGAAGAGCTCATAGAGAAGGCGATTGAAAGTAAAGAAATAATAGAAATATGACGGGAGGTAACAATTAATGAATAAAGATTCTTATAAAGAGCTTGAAAGAATACTCAATTATGAATTCAAAGATAATCAAATTCTAATAAATGCACTTACGCATAGTTCATATGCGAACGAAAATAAAAACCTAAAATTATCGAGTAATGAAAGACTTGAATTTTTGGGGGATTCGATACTTAATTTTATTATTAGTGCATACATTTATACATCTTGTCCAAAGCTGCCCGAAGGCGAAATGACAAAAATCAGAGCAAGTGTTGTTTGTGAACAAACCTTAAAGGATATCTCAAATCAACTTGGAATTGCGAAATATCTTCAGCTAGGAAAAGGAGAAGAACAAACAGGCGGAAGGAAAAGACCTTCAATTTTAGCGGATGTTTTCGAGGCAGTTGTTGGAGGCATATATATTGATGGCGGATTGGAAGCTGCAAAGAATTTTGTGTTGGACAAACTTGAGAAAATCGTTTTATGTGCAATCAAAGGAACTGGGATGATGGATTATAAGACAACACTTCAGGAAGAATTGCAAAAAGAAGGTGAAGTGAAAATTACTTATGAGGTTATAACTGAATCAGGTCCTGACCATGATAAGGAATTCAAAGTACAAATAAAATGTAATGATAAAGTATTAGGTATAGGTTTAGGGAAATCAAAAAAAGAAGCAGAACAAGCTGCGGCACATAAAGCATTGGAAGGAAAATATAACAATGTATAATTACATTATTCCTGTTTTTGTTCCACATTTAGGATGTCCTCATGATTGTATATTCTGCAACCAAAGAAAGATAAGCGGAGTACAGAAGCAAACAACAGTTGAAGATGTTAAAAAAATTGTAGAAGAATGTTTGACCACTATTCCTAAAAATATTCAAAGTGTTATTGAGATAGCATTTTATGGTGGAAGTTTTACAGGGATTCCAATAGAAAAACAAGAAGAGCTTCTTAGTACTGCTTTCAAATACGTAAAAACTGGACAGATTGATTCAATTAGAATTTCCACGAGACCGGATTATATAAATCAAGAAATACTCGATTTTTTAAGAGGTTATGGAGTTGAAACAATAGAGCTCGGAGTACAGTCAATGGATGCTGAAGTCTTGAAAATGGCTTGTCGGGGACATAGCAGGGAAGATGTTATCAATGCATCTAAGTTGATAAAGCTGAATGGTTTCAAATTAGGGCATCAAATGATGATTGGTCTTCCAGGAGATACTATACAAAAAGACATCCAAACGGCGAAAGAAATAATACAATTAAAGCCAGATATGGTAAGGATATATCCAACACTGGTAATAAAGGGGACTCCGCTTGAAGAATTATATATATGCGGAATGTATACACCGCTAGCTCTCGAAGAGGCTGTTGATATATCAAAAGAATTGTTGAAATTATTTGCAAAGAATGATATATTAGTCATTAGATTAGGCTTGCAAGCAACAGAAAACATAAATTTCAATAAAGATGTTTCAGTAGGACCATTTCATTCAGCATTCAAAGAACTCGTCGAAACTAAACTCAGATTTGACTTAATTTCATATATCATAGATAATATCGATGTACTAGATGAGAAGGATGTCTTTATAAAGGTAAATACAAGAGAAATAAGCATTACCTCAGGACATAATAAGATAAATCAAAAAAAGATAAAAGATAATTATGGAATAGAGAAAATAAAAATTTCAGGGCATAATAATGTTGAATCTGGACAAATTATTCTAAGAATAGGAAATGCTACAGTTTGTATGAATCAAAAGTTCATACAGTAAAGATAAAAATGCAGTTCATTCACAAAACTTATATATAATAAGGAGGAAGATAAAAATGGAAGTTTTAAAAGTTTCAGCACAGTCTCAACCAAAATCAGTAGCAGGAGCTTTAGCAGCAGTTTTAAGAGATAATAGTTCTGCAGAGATTCAAGCTGTTGGCGCTGGAGCTGTAAATCAGGCAGTTAAAGCAATTGCAATTACTAGAGGTTTTGTTGCACCTAATGGAATTGATCTTGTTGCGGTACCAGCTTTCTCGGAAGTTACAATAGATGGAGAAGAAAGAACTGCAATCAAGTTTATTGTGGAGCCTAGATAGATAAAAGCCTGTTTCCTTGAAACAGGCTTTTTCATGTCAATTTAAATTGTGACAAAAGATATTTGACTATAAATAAATACATTAGTATTATAGATGTAGAACAAGCTTTTATAAACAATTATATAAATCTTATTCAAGAGGGGTCTTGAGTTTTGGAAGTAAAATACTATACACAGCCTTTAGATAGCGTTGGGAATTCTTTTTATTTGGGAATTAGACTCAATGAAATTTTAAAATCCCAAAAGCCGTTTTATAATAAAATATATATGGTTGCTTCATTTGCAAAATTATCAGGTATAGCAAAGCTTAAAACAGCACTTAAAAAATCAGTTAAAAATAATGCTGTTATTAATTTTGTATTGGGAACGGGTAAGAATCTTACAACAGTAGAGGTTTTAAATGAGTTATATCAAATAGGCTGTAATGTTAAGATTTACCGTAATACTAACGGAAACAGCTTTGGAGCAAAAATTTACTGTTTTGAAGCTGAAGGAGAAAAGGCAGAGGTATTTATTAGTTCTGGAAATATAACTGAAGGTGGCTTATATAAAAACCACGAACTGGTAGTTAACATTTCCTACGACCTTGCAAATGGGGATAGTGATAGCTATTCACAATTTAAGGATTCTATTTCAAATTATTTTGAACCGTCAGGAACAAATATCTGTGAGTTCAGTAAAGAAACAATTGATATGCTTGTTGATGCCGGTGAGATTACACACGAATCTGATTCCAAATCAAAAACTAAAACTTCAGTAGTAAAAAAAAGATCCCAAAAAGAAGAGATAGATGAATTTGATAAACATGAACTGCTTTCAATAATTCTTCCTACAGGAGATTCAATCGAAGTATCACTTGAAGATTCTGGTACTATTGAAGGAATTTTTGAACCAGCTGTTGAAGTTGTAAATAGGCAAAGTAAAAAAGCTTTACCCAAAAAGCAAAAGGAACAAAAAAGTAAACAATTACAAGAAGATGAGATAGATATTGAGATTATGGTTGAGGAATCGGAAAGAGTTGAAGAATTTGAGCATCTTAAGAATTCTGAAGAGATGAATGAAGAATTTACGGAAGAAGCATATTCTGTAAAAAATCATGATTTAAACATTCCTAAAAAGCAAGAATTAGATATGCATATGGAAAGTTATAATGTTATTGATATTGAACAAATGCTTTATCAACAGCAGCATGAATTTGATGATGCTGATAGTACAGAAAACAAACGCAGAACAGCTATTAGTTCAGATGATATTGAATTTATAAAATCCAAAGAAACAAAGCAAAGCTCAAAAAAGGCTAAGGAAAAACAGACCGAAAAAGAACCTGAACCTGTACAAGAAAAAGGCAGAAAGAAGTTTATAATATCTTCTTTAGCAAATAAAAATGGTACTGGAATTAATTCATTCTTCATGCATATGAACAAGCTTAAAGGAAGAGGTATGTCGGGTGAGGTTAGAATGCCTTTGGCTTCAAGAGAGTTTTCACCTGAGTTCTGGGGATGGCCAAGCTCTTATACTATTTCACATGGAGAAGGGAAAAATCAAAAAAAATGTAAAAAGTGGAAGGTTAAGTGCAGAGTAATAGATGCTGATAATCCTTCCAATATATTGATTGATACAGTTGAATTATATCAGGAAGAAGGAAAATCAAATTTTAACTTTGTGTCGACAGTATTAATTTCTTTGGAGCCAGAAGAAAACGATATTATAAGACTAATAAAGTGTGCAGAAAATGATGAATGTGTTTTTCAATGTGAGCTTATTAGAGCGGGTTCAAAGGAATATGAAATATGGGATCAGTTTTGTTCATATATGATTAAAGGAACAGGACGAAGATATGGTTTCGCATAAAATTATTGCATAATATGTTTTGTGAGGTGTTTTAGGTTTGATTTTAAAGAAAATAGAGATACAGGGCTTTAAATCTTTTGCAGATAAAATATCATTGGAAGTTAATAAAGGAATAACAGCGGTAGTAGGACCCAACGGCAGCGGAAAAAGTAATATATCAGATGCTGTTCGATGGGTTCTTGGCGAACAAAGCATGAAAACCCTCAGAGGGAACAAGATGGAGGATATTATATTCGCTGGCACTGAAACAAGAAAATCGCTCGGCTTTGCCGAAGTATCCATAACCCTTGAAAATTCAAATGGACAGCTTCCTGTTGATTATTCGGAGGTAACTGTTACAAGAAGGGTTTATAGATCAGGTGAAAGCGAATTTTTTATTAATAAAACGTCTTGCAGATTAAAAGATATTAATGAGCTTTTTATGGGAACTGGTCTTGGTCGTGATGGTTATTCAGTAGTAGGACAGGGAAAAATTGATGAAATATTGAGTACAAGAGCAGAGGATAGAAGGCTAATATTCGAAGAAGCTGCGGGAATAATGAAATACAAATCAAGAAAAGTTGAAGCAGAAAGAAAAATAGAGCAAACAAGACAAAATCTTTTAAGGGTAAATGACATAATTGGCGAGTTGGAATCACAGTTAGAACCACTTAGAGAACAATCTGAAATCGCTAAAAAGTTTTTAAGCCTTAAAGAGAGGCTTAAAATTTTGGAAGTAAATGTATTTATAATCAACATGGAAAAGTTTAAAGAAAAACTGGATGAGATACAAACCAATATTGAGAATCTACAAGCACAAATTCTTTCTGAACAAAATTCTTTTGATGAAAATCAGAATGAAAGAAAAGCAATGCATTCGGAAGCTGAAAGAATCGAGCATGAAATAGAAAAATTTCAGCAGGAAGTTTTTGATGTTGAAAAGGCTATTGAACAATGTAGTTCTGATATGAAGCTGGCAAAAGAGAGAATTGACAATATTGAAAAAAATGATGATAGAATAAAAGAAGAAACTGAAACATTAAAACAAAAAATTATTCAACTGGAAGAAGAAAAAAGTACAAAGCAAAAAAAGATAGAAAGAATGGAAAGAGACAAGGTAAGATTTTTAGATGAGCTTACTTCTAGAGAAAGTGAGCTTTCAAAGGTTAATCAGTCGATTAAAGATGAGCAGGAAAAAATTGAAGAAATGAAAACAGAAGTAATTGAGAGAATAAACTTGGCTTCTGAAAAAAAATCCGATTTTAATAGTTTAAAAGTATTTCTGGAAGGAATTTCAAGAAGAGAAAACCAAATTGAAGAAGAAATGCATGAGCAGGGTATGTCTCTTGATTTGCAAGGTATGAAAAGAGAAGACATAAATGACGAGATAGAGAAGCTGCATAAAGAAATAGAAGAAATTGATGCAACAATTTCGGAAATAAATGCTTTCAAGAGTAAACGAGAATCCGAAATATCTGGAATTGAAAAAGAGCTGGATACAGCGAAAGTAGAAATTAACAGCAAAAAATCCAGGCATAAATTTCTTTCAGATTTGGAAAGAGAAAATGAAGGTTATTTCAAAAGTGTAAAGGGAATATTAGAGGAATGCAGAACAGATGAATCGTTTAGAAAAGGTATACATGGTGCACTTGCACAGTTGATAAATGTTCCAAAAGAATATGAAATAAGTATAGAACTTGCTCTGGGTTCAGCTTTACAGAATATAATAACAGGTGATGAGGATTCTGCTAAAAAAGCAATAGAGTTTTTAAAGAAAAGGAACCTTGGAAGGGCAACATTTTTACCATTAAACGTAGTAAAAGGAAATAGTCTGGATGAGGATTCTTTGCAATTGGGAAATTGCAACGGCTACAAGGGCGTTGCATCAAAGATTATTCAATGTGCAAAAGAATACAAAGTAATAGTTGACAACCTTCTTGGACATACAGTTGTTGTTGATAATATGGACAATGGAATTGCAATGGCTAGAAAGTTTAAATATTCTTTTAGAATTATAACAATTGATGGAGATATAATTAACTCTTCTGGAGCAATGACAGGAGGAAGTATAAATACTAAAGCAGCAGGATTATTAAGTAGAGGAAGAGAAATAAAAGAGATTTCTGATGAATTAATAAAATTAGAAGAAAAACTAGACGAAAAATTAAAAGCGTATGAAGAACTAAAATCTTCGATATCAAAATATGCTGAAAAAATTAATCTTAAAAATATTGAGATTAAGGAAAAGCAGGTTGCTGCTGCAAGGGAAGAAGAAAAGCTAACTGCTTTGGAAAGTCTCGTAAAGAGCATAAAGGAAAAAACAGTAATACTAAAAGCTGAGAAAGAGCAGCTAATAATTCAAAAAACAGATGCAGAGACTTCAATAGAAGTTAAGCGTACTGAAATAGATAATATGGATAAGGAATCAGAGGAGCTCCAGAGGAAGGTCAAAGAAGCACAAGAGCAATTTAAACTTGTATATGCTGAAAAGGATAGAGTATTTGAATATATATCCGATTTAAGGGTTTCGTTATCATCTATTGAAGAAAGTATTTCTGGGGTTGAAGAAGATACTAAAAGAATTAGCAGTGAAATTGAAACTATTGATAAGGATATTACGAGGAAACATTCAGAAAAAGAAAGAAAACATACAGAGAAATTTTCTTTAGCTGATACAATAGAAAAGCTGAAAGCTAAAACTGTAGAATATGAAGCTAGTAAGGTTGAACTAGAGAATAATCTTGTTGGTGCGAAAAAAATAAAAGAAAATATGGTTACTAATCTTGCGAATCTTGAAGATTATGTAATTGAAAAGCTTAAGATAATTGAAAATCTGAAGGAAGAGAATTCAAGGCTTGAAATAAAGAAAACAAAAATAGAAATGGACATGGAAACACTGCAAAATAGGATGTGGGAAGAATACGAAATAACCCTTGGTAACGCGCTTGAATATAAAAAAGACATTAGTGGAATTGGTTCTGCACAAAAAGAGATTACTCAATTAAAGAATGAGATAAAAGATTTAGGAATTGTAAATGTTTCAGCAATTGAAGAATACATAAAGACTAAGGAAAGATACGAGTTTTTGTCGCATCAGAGAGATGATTTGCTAAACGCTGAAGAAAAACTAAAAAGAGTTATTATGGAAATGACTTCGATAATGAAACGGCAGTTCCTTGAACAATTCAACAGGATATGTGAGAATTTCAACGAGGTTTTCAAAGAATTGTTTGGTGGAGGAAGAGCTGCACTAAAGCTTGCACATGAAGAAAATATACTTGAATGTGGTATTGATATTGAAGTTCAACCACCAGGGAAAAAGCTTCAAAACATGATGCTTTTATCTGGGGGAGAAAAGGCACTGACAGCTATAGCATTATTGTTTGCAATCTTAAAAACAAACCCATCGCCGTTTTGTATATTAGATGAGATTGAAGCCGCACTTGATGAAGCTAATGTTTATATTTTTGCAGATTATATTAAAAACTTCACATTCAATACACAGTTTTTGCTGATTACGCATAGAAAGGGTACGATGGAATCTGCAAATACAATGTACGGAGTGACAATGGAAGAAAGAGGAGTATCAAAATTGATTTCATTAAAAATAAACGATTAAGCCATCTAAAAAAATCCTGCATAAAATTAAAGTGCAGGATTTTTTTTGTTTATATAGAAATATTATATAAAAATAGAGTCACAGCAAGGTTTGAAAAAGAGCTATTTTAAATTTTAAAACTATTAGGAGAAGAAATGGTATCGCTGAATTTTAAGAACGAACGAGTAAGTTTCTTAAACATTGTTAATGATGATCTGGAGCAGCTTCTTGACTGGTATAATAAGCTTGACCAGTTCATGTTTGCAACAGGAGTTGACAGATATTTAACATTGGATGAAATGCAAAAAAAAATTAATGAAGCTGCTGTTAGCGGTTATGATTTTTTTGTATGGATTATTAATGAACAGGGATATAAGATTGGAATACTAAAAGGAAGCATGAAATATCAGGAAAAGGATTCATTATGGATAAATTCGATATTGATTGATTCTCAATTCCGAGGAATGGGATATGGAAGAACAGTAATTGAAAGCCTTATTGATTATTGTAGAATAAGTTTTGGACTTGAAAAAGTCTTAGTATCAGTTATTGAAGATAATACAGGAGCAGTTGCTTTCTGGGAAAAAATTGGTTTTTATACAGTTAAGAAGCTTGAAAAGCATGTTCTGTTAGGAGAAAAAATGAGAGATGTTATTATAATGCAAAAAAGCAAAATAAATTACTCTTGGGATACACCAAAGCAAGAAATATTGGAAAGTTCAAAGAGCAAAATAATATTTAAAAAATAAACATTATAAAACATCCTTTATAAATATATTTGCATAATTTTTTAATGTTAAATCAATTTGCTTAGGGAAAGAATACTTTTGTTTAAACTTATCAAAGAAAATTGTTACAACTGGTCTTAATGATGCTGAATCATTATTTTTTGTCACTATGCCAATATCATCATTGTTCAAAACAACCCAGTCATTAATTTTGTATATGCAGATTTCTTCAAGAAGGCATTTTGAATCTTCCAAATCAAAGTACACACCACCAACTCCTGAAAGGTACTCAATTGCTTCAACAAACCCTTTCCTATTATTTTTAATATCATTGCCAATAATAGAGCAGAATGAATCTGCCAAGGAGATTATCTGAGCAAGCTTGTGAGTGTTTTCTTTTGTAAGCTTATTCGGGTAACCATTACCATCTAATTTTTCGTGATGTTGATAACATATTTTAGGAATCTCAAAATTAAGACCTTTTACTGATTGAAGATATTCATAGCTAAAAAGAGGGTGCTGCTCAAAAATTTTCTTTTCTTCATCGTTTAAGTTCCCTTCCTTTTCAAGAATTTCTTTAGGGAGAAACTTCTTTCCTATATCATGAAGAGCTGCTGCTTGAGCAAGCACAATCAATCTGTCGATTGGAAACGCTTTTTTGAAACCGATTAGTAATGATAAAGCAACTACATTCATGCTATGAAGTAGGACGTTACAACCCATAGTCTTTAGTTCGACAAGCAATGACATAAGTATATCATCTTTTGTGAGGTCGCTTGCTAAATTAATTACTCTATTGATATATTCTTCATCTTTAATAAAGCTAATTATTGATAAGTTAACTGAGTTTAGCAATTGGTTTCTAAATATCTGGTTAAGATAAATGTTATTAATAGGAATGTTACTTTCTTGATGAGTTACAAAAATAGGAATTTCTGTAAGACCGAACTGAACAAGCTTACTGATAAGTTTTTCATTAAGCTCCATATTTGCTTTGACAAGAAGAAATCCATTTTTGTCTTTTATATCTTGTGAAACTATCATTCCAGGAGTTACATTCTTAATATTGAATAGTTCTACTTTTTGTTCTAACGAGGAAGATTTCGACATAAATTTTCCCTCCAATAAATAAAAGATATTATTACATTTTCTTTTTGCACACACTTTCAAGAATGCAGCTTTTGCAAGAAGGATTAGCATTTTTGCAAAAGTTTTGTCCTAAACAAACAATTAATGCATGAAATTCGTTAAAAAGATATAAATCATGCGGAAGATTTTCCATAAAAAAAGTTTGTACTTGGTCATATGATGGATTGCTATCAAAGTATCCCAGCCGTGAAAAAATTCGTTTTGTATAAGCGTCAACTACAAATATTGGCTTATTTGCAGCATAAAGGATTATTGAGTCAGCAGTTTCTTTGCCAATACCTTTTAACGAGAGTAGGTATTTACGTAGTGTAGGAATATCCATTAAAAATAGATTATCAAGACTTCCATCAAAATTATTAATCATATTATGACAAAAGCTCTTAATATTTGCTGCTTTTTGATTGTAGTAACGTGTACTTCTTAATAGTAGTCCAAGACTTTCATCAGAAGATGCAATAATTGCTTCTAGATTTATCAAGTTCTTTTGCTTTAGATTATTAATAGCTTCTTCAACATTTTTCCAAGTAACATTCTGAGTTAGAATACATCCTAATATAATTTCCAAAGAAGTGTCACCAGGCCACCAATGTCTTTTCCCAAAATGTGAAAGAAGAAGGTTAAAAATGTTTATTAGCTGTATTTTGGTTAAGTTCTCCATATCATCCTCGCGTGCGAATTTTTGCTATGTGTTAGCTGAAATCACAACTTGCTTTGTATTCTTATCCCAAATACAATTATAACCGAAATATTCAGTGATTAGTTTAATGGGAACATAGCTTTTGGAATCTATCATTAGCCCTTTGCAATCAGGGGTGTTTCCAATTGAAATTTCTATTTCTCTATTTTCTTTTTTGCAGATTGCGGAATTCCTTTCTTTATTCCAAATAAGTTGGATTCCTAACTGTTCAAGAACTCCTCTTAAGGGGATGTAAGTTCTATCATTTCTAATGATTCCTTTTTGTTCCAATATAGTACCATTGACATTAATTAAAGCTGTTTCAGTTGAATTTTTAATCACAATAAGTGCGTTGCTGATTGGTCTTCCAGGTTTTGTTATATATTTGCCGTTATAGTACAGGCAACTACTAGCTCCGCCATCTAAATTCATTGCATCAGTTAAACCAATTGAAATAAGTGCTTTTGAAAGCTCTGATATACTTGCAAGAGGGGTTGTCCCCATAACAACCGCACCTTTGGTATTAACTCCAATAAAACTGCGAGAAGAACGCATAGTTTTAATTTTTGCTTCGGTAAATCCATCCCGTTCAAAATTTACATCATATTTTCCTGATGTAATCAATTTGGGACCTGCACCTAAAGCAAAATTTATTGTATCAGAAGAAAGTGCTTGTCCGTTAAGTTCATATTCGATTCTGTATTCAACAGCATCTCCAATTTTAAATCTTGTTCTGGTACTTTCCTGATTACCTATATGAATAACATAACCATCAGTTGGTATCTTTACTGGCTTTGTTTGAATATCTTCCACAATGCCGTTTCTAACAATAATATTAGTGCTTCCGTCATTAGGAATAATTCCAAAATTACTGTTTAATATGACGGATTGATAAGGGGTGTTATATAAGTGGTTTATACTCCAACCATTCCAATTATTAGGCCATTTGTAAGAACCATTAATGGCTCCTCTAATTTTAATATTCAAACTGCCAACCTTGTTTGAACCATCAGAAAAAAAGCAAACATTACTGCCACCATGGATAATCTTATTATTATTTATAATGATTCCATATGGATAACGTTTAGCAGAATCTTTATTATATGCATCAAAAAACGTACCGTTAATACCAGCAACTGCTTTTTTCTTATCAGCAAGTGTTTTAAGTTCTGCTACTGAACCAATAGGATTGCTGAAAATTGTTTCAAAGGAATACAAGCTTGTATCAGGAATAATCAGATAATTAAGTTTAATATTGTTTGAACCAACTACAACAGACCTATTGATGCATTGAATATTTTCCTCTGCAAAACATGACGCGGCAACAAAAAATGTTAATAAAAAAAATGTTAGTAAAATACGCGTAGAGATAGACTTTTTAGAATCAATCATAAAAACTCCCCGAAAAATAAAATTGATATTTAAAATAAATAAAAGTTAAAAAATTAAGAATTATGTAGTGGGGTCCCAAGATGCCGATAATCTATATTTTGATACCTAGCCACGCTAGGTGGGTATCCTGTTAAGCTTTTCTATCTTCCCCTTAGCAATGAGGCATGATATATTACTTAAACATCAGATTCCCTATTACTTAATGTAGGTTCAAAATAATAGACATGCCGAACATCTCAGGATTATTTCTAAAACTATTTTATGTTAGTAAAAATGTTTTGATACAATATTATCATATTAATTATACCATATAAAATCAGAGAGATAAACAAACTAAGGACGAAATTCAATAGAAAAAAACGTAAAAATATATTTTAAAACACTATAATATTTGGTATTATCATAGATGCTTGATTGATTAACAAAAATTCTTAGGGGGTTAAATATGAAATATCTGAAGTATTTATTAATTTTTGTACCAATTAGTTTTGTATTAGAATTTTTACACTACAATCAGACGTGGATATTTGTGACGGCATGTCTTGCGATTGTTCCACTTGCTGGATTAATGGGTGAGGCAACAGAAAATATTTCCGTTCATACAGGCCCAAAAATTGGTGGTTTTTTAAATGCGACATTTGGAAATGCAACTGAATTGATTATTGCAATATTTGCAATTAAGGCTGGGCAGCATGATATAGCAAAAGCATCAATTGCAGGTTCAATAATTGGAAATGTACTTCTTGTTCTAGGTGCGAGCATGTTGTTTGGGGGATTCAAGCATAAGATTCAATCCTTTAATCAGAAAGCATCTGTAAACAGTGCGACATTGCTTTTGTTTGCTGCAATTGGATTAGTAATACCTGCAATTTTCTTAAATGGTATTACAACGCCTGAACGAAGGCTTGCTTATGAAGGCTTGAGTATAGCTAATGCGGTAATTATGATTTCTATATATTTTTTGGGATTAATTTTTTCTTTCTTCACGCATAAAGATATTTTGAGCTGTGAAAAGGAAGAAGAGTGTGAAGCAAAATGGGGAAAAGCTAAGGCGTTGATAGTACTTTTGATTGCAACTGTTGTGGTTGCATTTGAAAGTGAAATCCTTGTTGGTTCTATTGAAGCAACAGCAAAAAATCTTGGTTGGAATGATATGTTCATAGGAATAATAATACTTGCAATAATAGGTAATGCAGCTGAACATTCAACGGCAATAATTATGGCGATTAAGAATAAAATGGATGTAGCACTCGAAATTGCAGTTGGTTCTAGTTTGCAGATTGCATTATTTGTTGCACCGGTTTTGGTATTTACAAGTTTATTATTTGGAAAGCCTATGGATTTGATTTTTCACCCTTTTGAATTAGCAGGTATTGTTATTGCGGTACTTATAGCTAATTTTATTTCTCAAGATGGTGAAAGTCATTGGTTGGAAGGAGCACAGCTTGTAGGTGTTTATATAATTTTAGCCTTCGCATTTTATTTTGCACCTATAAAATAAATATCATTCAATATTAAATTTTTATTACAATGTAATATATTTTATAAAACAGATGAAATATTTTCTTAAATGTGTCAAAATATAAATATAAATATTTTTCGAAACAAACATAAGAATAATTCTCTTTTCAAAAGAGAAGAAACCTCACTAATGATAATAGGCAAGTAATTGCCAATTGAAGAGAAGTTAAAAAACGGATGTAATAAAAAACGGATGTAATAAAAAAAGGAGGGAAGTAACATGAGTTGGGAAAATGGATTATTTATCATTTCTACATTTTTGGCTGTTGCTCTTGCTATCAACAATATTTGTCTCAGGAAACAGAATTGCAGTCTTAAAGAGGATAAGCTAATGAATATTCTCAGAAAAGAGACAGCTATGCATCTGCTGAATCAAATGTGGAAAACGGCAAAACGGCGAAAAACAAGTTTGGCTATAATAATGGTAGATATTGATCAGTTCAAGCTTTACAATGACAATTATGGACATGTTAAAGGTGATGTTTGTCTAAGTAAAGTTGCAGAGGCACTCAAATCCCAATTACGTAAAGCAGATGTCATAGGGCGATATGGTGGTGAAGAAATCATTATTGCTCTTCCAGACACAAATGAAAAAGATGCTATGATGATAGCGAAAAGGCTGCGCTTAGCTGTTTCAAATCAAAGAATACTGCACAAAGGCTCGCAAGTAAGCCGATATGTTACGGTTAGCGTTGGTGTATGTAGTGCAGTACCAGGAGAGTATGCGCTAAACATTCAAAAAATGATTGAGTATGCAGATGAGGCATTGTACAAAGTTAAAAGCAATGGTCGGAATGGTGAAGGTTTTAAAGCACCAGGAAGAGTAAATGACGATGCAAAAGTTGTTACGAATATACAAGTAAAGCTAGCTTAGAGAAGAGACGGTGCGCCGTCTCTTCAATTTTACCATTCTCCAGCAACCTTAGCTGTTTTATGGTCTGTATCAAAATCCATTCTGTCAAAATAGTTTCCACCAATCGAAAATGTTGTGTCAACATTCACCCATTTATTCTCCTCCGGTATATAAACCTGATTCCATGAATGTTCTCCCCATGAGACACCACTGTTAGCTGTGCCTACAATAAGTCTAACCTTTAGTCCTGCTGCACGACACATAGCAACATACAGTGCAGACATGTCAAAGCAAATGCCTTTTCTTGTAGTAAATGCTTCAATTGCTCCTGATGAAGCAGATGTATCTTTGTTGCTTACTAATTCAGCCTTTTCATAATCGTATTTTATATTTGATCCAATCCAACGGTATAAGGCTTTAGCTTTTTTACGACTTGTTGTTAGTGTTTTAACAAGATTTTGTGCATATGAATCAATGTCATCATTTGATTTGATTGCATCTTCTAATGTTACACCATTAAAATACCAGATTATTCTTATACCTCGGTTGTTTTTTCCAGGAAGAGAGTTGGCGTTTCGCGGAATGTTTAATTGTAAGATATCAGCTTCTGCAAGTGTATTATTGAACAAAACAGGAACCTTTTGAATATAGCGTGAGTTGAGAATTGGTTCAATTGCTTGAGAATTAACCATATTGAAGGCGTTTGATTGTTCTAGTTGATCAGAAAGAATAGGAGAAGGTAAATAAATACTCATTACGTTAAGAAAAAGACATATCATGAATACATTAAGTAATGAATTAGGTAGATTTAATAATAGGCGAAGAGTATAGTTTAATGGTTTCCACATTGCTTCAATTTTTTCTAAAAGTATATCAGAAAGATTAAAAAGATATATGTTTTCAAATTTATAAAAAATAATTTTCAACACAAATATTACTAAGAGAAAAAGGACTGGAGTAAATATTACATAGGTTTTAATATCGGGATTTAATGAGCTAGGAAGTAAATTAGTTAGTTCTTTAATATTTTGTAAATTTGGAAACTTATTAGTTATAAATAGATATCTAGTAAGATGAAATGATATATATGCTGATAATGCAAATTTGAACAATCGAAAGACTGAAAGCAGAGAAAACCATATGTTTGCTTTCTTTATTTTTAAGATTAATCCCAATATTAATGGAATAAACAAAAAGGTTAGTATTATTGGTGTTATAATATTGTATTCATTTAAAAAATTTTCCATATTAACCTCATTCGCACGAATCTTTAATTCTATTTTATAACCTTTTTACAACTTAATAAAGTGTATAAATATTACCGTCTGGTAACAATTAAAGAAATATTGTAAAATTGAATCATGAAAACAACATGGGGGGATAACATGAGGAAGATATTTAGCTTTTTAATAATAGTATCAATATTTATTTTGGCATTTAACGCCATTACTGCCTTGGCAGAAGGAGGAACGCAATCAGAAATTGTTGTTAAAGTATTTTGGGGCAAGGGATGTTCGCAATGTGAAAAAATGAAAGAGTTTCTCAATGAGATGAAGACAAAATATATAGGACTACAAGTTGAAGAACGTGAGATTTTTTATAATAAAGAAAATGAAAAAATATTTGATGACTTATTAAAAAAGTATAATAAAGATTTTACTGGAGTGCCCACAGTATTTATTGAAGATAATGTAATTCATAGTTTTGGAGATGACAGTAAAAAAAATATAGAAACTATACTGGCACAAAGACTGGAACTTTCTCAGAAGAAACCAACTGCTGCAATAAAAGAAAATACAGATACTAAGAAGCCTTTAGAACAAAAGGAAAATAGATTAACTAAAATAGATGATGACTCTTCGTTAAGAGTAAGTAGTGAAAGACCTGCTACAATTGAGAGTAAAGGTACAAATGAAACTAATTATATTTCAGATGATGTTGATGTAAATAATACGGAAAATAAAAAAAGCCAAGCAAATAGCTTGCAAAAGAAGCAAGAAAAAAGTGATATTCAGAAAGATATGCAAAATAATGGTATACCAATGTTTGGGAGTATAAATCCTTCCAAAATTCCGTTGCCTATGGCGACTGTTCTTATTGCATTGGTTGACAGTTTTAATCCATGTGCGTTTTTTATTCTTGTTTCCATGCTTGGACTGCTTGTTCATGCACAATCAAGAGCTAAAGTTTTGTTGGCGGGAGGCATATTCGTTTTATTTTCAGGCGTAATATATTTTATTTTTATGGCTGCATGGTTAAACCTGTTCCTTATAGTTGGCAATATAAAAAATATTACAGTACTTGCTGGAGCAGTTTCAATAATTATTGCAGGTATTAATATTAAAGACTTTTTTATATTTAAAAAGGGAGTAAGTCTTTCAATATCAGAAGAAAATACAAAAAATCTTTTTGGGAAAATGCGTAAGATTACTAGAATTTCTTCATGGACTGGAATTGTGCTATCAGCAAGTGTATTAGCTATTGCAGCAAACGCCTATGAGGTTCTTTGCACTGCAGGATTTCCTATGGTTTTTACAAGAATATTAACATTGAATAACCTGAGTACTGTGCAATACTATTCCTATCTTGCACTATATAATATTGTATATATTTTACCGCTTACGATTATTGTTTTGATCTTTTCGATTTCGCTGGGAATGTTTAAAATGAAAGAAATTCAAGGGAGAATGTTGAAATTAATTTCTGGAATTATGATGTTTGGATTGGGAGCAATACTTTTGTTTGGTTCGCAGCTAATGGAAAACATTATGATTTTGGTGATTTTAGTAATTAGCTCAATAATGATAGGACTTTTGATGGGATACTGGGATACAGTGAGATTAAAACAAAAGAATTAAAAGTTTAAAAGAAGAAAAAATCAAATATTTGAATTCAAAAAGGTTACGTGAAAATTGAGAAAACTCTCACGTGACCTTCGATTTTAGTTATTAAAGAAAAATGGGAGATTCTTCCTTGAATTGAGAATAAATACTTGTAATTTGTTTTTCACTTTTTAGAAAAGCTTTCACAACGTCTACGTCAAAACTTTCACCAGATTCACATGCAATAATATCATAAGATGCTTTTAATGCTACGGGTTCTTTATAGACTCTTCTGGATGTAAGAGCATCAAAGACATCTGCTACAGCAACTATCTTAGCTGAGATAGGAATCATATTACCTTTTAAGCCAAAGGGGTAACCTTTTCCATTTATCTTTTCATGGTGACCAAGAGCAATGTCTATAGCAGTACTGAAATAATGCTTATCTTTTCTTGTTATATTGCTACCCGACTTTCTAAGAACATCAGCACCGATAGTTGTATGCTTTTTCATAACCTCAAATTCTTCTGGGGATAATCTTGCTGGTTTAAGAAGGATACCATCGGCTATACCAACTTTACCTATGTCATGAACAGGTGCAAAATCAGAAATTTCTTGAATATAATGGTCTGTCAGTATTTCCTTGTATTCATTATTCATTGCCAATTGCTTAGCAATAATTTCAGAATAATTTTTGATTCTTTCTATATGCAAGCCTGTTTCACTGTCTTTTGATTCAACCAGCTTTGCAAGACCGGTTATAGATACAAGGATTAAATCGTTAATGAGTATATTCTTTTCAATGCTAATTGCTAAGAATGTTGCAATCTGCTCGAGAAACTCTATGTGTTCCTTTTTATATACATTAGGTGAATAACTTGAGAAAAATACTACCCCAATAGGATTGTTATTTACATATAGAGGTAGAGTGATGCTAGATAATATTCCTTCCTGCAGAAGTACCTTGGATGATTTGGAATGAGGCCTGCTCTTGATATATTCGCGTAGGTCATCAATAATCCTTGGCTTTCCTAAATCAACTACTTCTATCAATGAGGTTTCCTTGGTAGGCAATGAATAGCCGCTCTTAAGAACGGTTTCATTATCAGAATGAACTGCCTGACAATGTATTGTATCAGTAAGCTTGTCAATTAATCCAATACCAATTCTATTATATGGAATATGTTCTTGGAAAGAGTGAAAAACGAACTCCAAAGTTTCATCAAAGTTTGAACCACTGCTAATTACTTTGACCAGCTTGAGAATTTTAATATTTGGTAACATTTGAACACCTCAAAAAATCAATATTTAATATACATTATATTTTAGCATATATAAAAAAAAATTCAATTAATTAAGAAAGTGGACAAATATATTTATTTAAAAAAAGAAAACGATTGCAGGATTTATTATAATGTTATAAAATAAATATATAAGATTTATTTTTACTAAGAAGAATATAAAAAATGTTATGGAGTGATGAAAATGATTTTTAACATTCTAATTACTGATGATAACCTGATTCACCAAATAAGTGTAAAGTATTGTATAGAAGATTTTAATTATAATCCACTTATAGCTTTTAATGGACAGGAAGCTATAAATATTCTTGAAACAAAACCAGTTGACCTTATAATACTTGACTTACAGATGCCTGTTATGGATGGATTTGAATTCCTTAATTGGTTAAAGGAACACGAAGAGTATGCTTCAATACCAGTAATTGTATACTCGGGGATGGCTGATGTTGATACTGTACAAGAAGTTTTGCAGTATAATGTTTTTGGATATTATTTCAAGCCAATAACACAAACTGATCAACTCTTATTCTCAAATTCGATAAAAGCAGCGCTTACATACAGAAAAGGAAATATGGAACTTGCTCAAGCTAACAAAATTATTGATAACTTTATCAATACGAAGAAGAAAGCTTAAATATTAAAGTTTAAATAATTAAGATAAAAAAATGCAAGGCTATGCCTTGCATTTTTTTATTTGAATTTGCATTAATCCTCTGTTAAAGTATAATTATATTAAGAAATTAGTCTGTAAGAATCAATTCAACAAAGGAGGCTTTATAATGCTGCAAAAAAGCAAGTTGAAGGTTCTTTTTGTTTCTTCAGAGGTTTCCCCATATGCAAAGACCGGGGGATTAGCTGATGTTGCTGGCTCACTACCTGTTGCACTCGCAGAAAAGGGGCATGACGTTAGAATTGTTATGCCAAGATATAAGAAAATAGCTGAACAGTTGAAATATACGGCTGATTTTCCGATTACAATGAACTGGAGAAAAGAAACCTGTATTCTTCGTGAGCATGAAATGAGTCTTGAGAATACGAAAGTAAAGGTTTACTTTACGGATAATTACCAATATTTTGACAGAGAGCACATGTACTGCTATTTTGATGAAGCTGAAAGATTTGCATTTTTTGCAAAGGCTGTATTAGAAATGCTTAAGGTTATAGATTTCAAACCTGATGTTATTCACTGTAATGATTGGCAGTCTGGACCGATATGTGCACTTCTAAAAGAAAGATATAAAAGTGATGAGTTCTATTCAAAAATAGCTACAGTATTTACAGTGCATAATCTTCAATATCAGGGAAATTATCCTGGAGATACAATTAAGCTTTTTGGACTTGATGAAACATACTTTACTACTGAAAAGCTAGAGTTTTACGGCACATTTAGTTTCATGAAAGCAGGACTTAATTATGCTGACATTATTAATACAGTAAGCGAAACTTATGCAAAGGAAATACAAACACCTGAGTATGGTGAAAGATTTGAGGGCCTTCTAAAACAGAGAAGTAAGGAATTGTATGGTATAGTAAATGGAATAAGTTATGACGAATTTAATCCAGCGACAGACCCGAAGATATATAAGAATTTCGACAAAGATTCATTGGATAATAAAAAGAATAATAAAACTGAATTACAAAAAGAAATGGGGCTGCCTAAAAGTGATGCTCCATTAATCGGTCTGATATCAAGACTTGTAAATCAAAAGGGCTTAGATCTAATTTCAGAAGCAATGGAACAAATTTTAAAGAATGATATGCAGTTTGTTTTACTTGGTTCTGGTGATGAATACTATGAAACATTATTCAAAAACTATGCAAAGAAATATCCTAAGAATGTTGCAGCGTTTATTGGTTTTAATTCTGGGCTTGCCCAAAAAATCTATGCAAGCAGTGATATGTTTCTAATGCCTTCAAAATTTGAACCATGCGGTTTAGGACAGATATTTAGTTTGAGATATGGAACTATTCCAATAGTAAGAGCGACAGGCGGATTGGCAGATACAGTAATAGATTGCGAACTTAATAAGGAAGGGAATGGATTCTCGTTTAAAGAGTATTCTTCAAAAGAACTTATAAAGACAATAAATAGAGCAATAAAATTTTATAATACTAAGCCAGAAGAGTGGAAACAACTTGTAGTGAGGGCTTTAGAACAAGATTTTTCATGGAAACGTTCAGCAGACAAATATATTGAAATTTATAATAAAGCAGTTTTAAAGAAAAACTAGAAAACAAAAAGGAGCATTTATATGCTCCTTTACAATTAGTGGAGATAAATATGAATAATAAACTAATAGGGTCAATTTATACCATATTATCCAATGAATATTCCGATGTAAAATCGGGATTAAATTATAATTCGCCATTTGAACTATTGATAGCAGTAATGCTATCTGCACAATGTACAGACAAACGTGTGAACCAAGTAACAGAACAGCTTTTTAGTGAGGCGAAAACGCCGATGGATACTTTGAAAATTGGAGAAAACCAACTTCGTGATATAATAAAATCCTGTGGTTTATATAAGACTAAAAGCAGGAATATTATCAATACATGTAGAATATTGATTGATAAATTCAAAGGAAATGTGCCAGACAAATTTGAAGAATTAATAAAGCTTCCAGGCATTGGAAGAAAAAGTGCAAATGTTATTTTAATTGAGGCGTTTGATATTCCGGCAATACCGGTAGATACACATGTGTTCAGAGTATCAAATAGAATTGGTCTTGCTAATGCAAAAAATCCTGAACAAACAGAGAAACAATTAGCACATATACTTCCTAAAAATATTTGGATAAAAATGCATCATTTATTAATTATTCACGGTAGAAAAATTTGCTTGGCAAGAAATCCAAGATGTAAAATTTGTAAAATAAATGCATGTTGCGACTTTACCAAATCAACAACATAATGGTATAATATTTAAGGTTATAATATTAGATGGTAAATATATTTATGAAATATTCATAGTAAAATTTTGGAGGTGCTCTCATGGCAGGTGGAAAAACCATTAAGGTAGAAAATAAGGGAAAAAATACTGAGATAAGCAAATATAAAGCAGAAGATTTGATATTTGCACTTGATATCGGGACAAGAACAATCGTTGGTCTTGTTGGAGTTGAAGAAGGAGATAAACTTAAAATACTTGCTGTTGAAATAAAAGAACATAAAAGCAGAGCAATGCTGGATGGGCAGATACATGATATAAGTTTAGTTGCTGATATTGTTGCCGAGGTAAAGGAAAAGCTTGAGCATAAGCTGGGAATAAAACTTAAAAGAGTTGCAATTGCTGCTGCTGGGCGTGTTTTGAAAACATATTCAGTCAGAGTAGAAAGAACCTTTGAGTCAACTAAAGAGATTACTAAAGATATTATTTCAAGCATAGAGCTTGAAGGTGTGCAAAATGCACAGGCTGAGCTTGAATCGGAGCAAAAAGATATTGAGAAGACGGTATTTTATTGTGTTGGCTACAGTGTTATATCATATTATCTTAATGGATATGTAATATCCACTTTGCTTGGTCATAAAGGTAAGACTGTAGGAGTAGAAGTGCTTGCAACATTTCTTCCTCATGTTGTAATAGATAGTTTATATACTGTTATGAATCGGGTTGGTTTGCAAGTAACCAATTTAACACTAGAGCCAATAGCAGCTATAAGTGTTTGTATACCACCAAATCTTAGATTGCTAAATCTTGTACTTGTTGATATAGGTGCAGGAACATCTGATATTGCAATTACAAAGGATGGTGCCGTAATAGGATATTCAATGGCACCGATAGCCGGAGATGAAATAACTGAAAAGATTGCACATCAATATCTTGTTGATTTTAATACTGCTGAAAAAATAAAACTTACACTTAATGATAAAAGCCAATCTGATGTAAGCTTTACTGATGTTCTTGGAACTGAACGTACAGTGAGCAAAAAGGAGATTTCCAAATCTTTAGAGGATAGTGTTATACTTCTTGGAGAAACAATAGCAGATAGAATTTTAGAATATAACAAAAAAGCCCCAAATGCAATATTCTGCGTAGGTGGTGGAAGCCAGATTGGAGGACTAACCGAAATTATTGCAGACAAGCTAGGCTTGTCACATGACAGGGTTGTAGTAAGAGGTCGTGATTTTGTTAAATCAATAAAATTTTCTGGAAAGAAGCTTGCGGGACCAGAAGCAATAACTCCTATTGGAATAGCTGTGAATGCAATGCAGTCAATGGTATCTGATTTTTTAAGTGTCACTCTTAATGAAAAGAAAATCAGATTATTCAATTCAAAAAAATTAAATGTTGCTGATGCATTAATTTTAGATGGATTTGATCCTAGACATTTAATAGGAAGAACAGGAAGAAACATATCTTATGAAATTAATGGTGAAAAGAAAATAATTAGGGGAGAACACGGGAAACCAGCAGAGATAAAAGTAAATAATCAATCTGCAAATATGGAAACACCTTTAAAACCTGGGGATAATATTCAGGTAACTCCTGCTGTTGATGGAATCTCTGCAAGATTATTTCTTTCAGATTTAGTTGATGTTGGTGAAAAGAGAATAACATTCAATAATCTAAAGGTTGACATTACACCGACTATGGTAATAAATGAAAAAACTATAACTGAAGATACTGCTATTAGAGATGGAGATAAAATAACTATTGTTGCAACAAAAACAATTGATGATTTTGCTGATTCTGTAGGTATGGATATTAAAAATGGAATAGCAGTAGTTAATGGAACAGAAGTTGGGAGTAATTATATGCTTAGGGATGGCGACATAATAGAATTTAGCGATTATAAATCAAAATCAAAAAATGAGAATAAAACAATTCAAGATTCAAATCATAATATAGCCATGCAAAATGATACAATAACTGAAAATAAAATAAATTACAGTTATAGTGAAACTAGCAATAATATCCAAGAAACGTCATCAAATATAATAGATACAATTGATAATAATGATGAAGTAGTATATTCAAAAAATAAAAGACCGATTAGTATTTCTGTAAATGGAAAGAAACTTACTTTAGGCGGAAATAAAAATGAATATTTCTTTGTAGATATATTCAATACCTATCAAGTTGATACAAATCAACTTAGAGCAGGTACTGTTCAACTTAAATTAAATGGAAGGCCTGCAGCATATACGGACAGAATTAAGAATGGAGACAATATAGAAGTAATCTGGGAAAATAATTAAAGGTAGGTAACGAGAATGCAGAATTCTCAAACAGAAAATTATTATATTAAGTATACCTGGATTTTTCTAGGTATACTTCTTATGTATCTTTTCATAAAAGACGCTTTTATGAGCTATAATTCTGTTGGCTTTTTTTGTGACATTATTTTTGTAGCAGCATTTGCCTGTATAAATATATTAAAGAAAAATCTTGTTGATGCGGGAGTACATAGCTTAGATTATTTTTATCTACGAACTAGAGTTGTAGAAATATTTTTGATTTGTTTTGGTTTTTTTTATTTGAATTTAGGTTCTTGGACTGCGATATTTATTTTTGGTATTGTAGTTATAAATACTCTGATTGAAAGTCCTAAAAAAGGTTTACATACAGCATATATTTCAATAATAATGGAAGTTGTTTTTATTGGATTTGTAGGCATTGGAGCAATAGAAAAGTTTCAAGAAATAATTACTTTTACCTTTATAATTATTGCAGCTTTTGCAGCATGGGCAATAATTTCAAAAATTACAATTGAGAAATATGATTCATGCATGAAAAACAGTTCTGAAATTGATTCTCTCAAAGGAGAGAAAGAAGAAACATTGAAACTACTTAAAGTAATGAATGAAAAGTCTGAAAAGATTAAAACCAAATTTAATGAAAGCGATACTGAAAATCAAGAGTTAAAGATTATTCTTGAAAAGTATTATGAATTGTATAATATCAGTAGCGTAATAAACTCAATATATGATATTGGGGGACTTCTTAAATATATTAATGAAACAATAATTGAAGTTGTTGAAGCTGAATACTCTACAATTTTTCTATTTGAACAAAAAAGAGGTTCTCTAGAAGTAGAAAAAACTAATATTGAAGATGAACAAAATCTTGAGAAGCTTTCAAGAAGTATTAATAATGATATAATATTTGATATCGTTGAAAATGGAAGTTTGTTTGTAGTGAATTTTGTTGACAATGATGATTATGAATTTATTAGAGACAGAGGTGTAAAATCGTTTGTTTGTATGCCAATAAGCACAACAAAAAAGAAATATGGAATTATGCTTATAGAAAGCTTGGAATTCAACAAATTTGATGAGCAAACTCAAAAATTAATTACTTTAATTGGGCATCAACTATCAAGTTCAATTGAAAATCTAGAATTGTATAAAAAAATGAAAGAGCTTGCAACAACGGATGCGCTTACAGGAATTTATAACAGACTGTATTTTCAGGAAAAACTTTCAAAAGAGCTTAAAATTGCACATGAAAATGATTATCCTTTATCTTTCGTAATATTTGATATAGATCATTTTAAAAAATTTAATGATAATTACTCACATTTGGTTGGAGATAAAGTTCTTAAAATAATTACATCTGTTGTCAGAAATTCAATCAGAAGATCTGATATTTTAGCAAGATATGGTGGAGAAGAATTTGTTGTGATATTTCCTAATATGGATATTGAAAGAGCACAAGAAACTTGTGAAATGCTAAGGAAGAAAATAGAGGAAACTCCAGTTAAAACAAGAGATTTAAGCCTTTCAGTAACAGTAAGTTTTGGAGTTGCAAATTATCCTTTAAATGCTTACAGTGAAGAAAATCTTATAAAAGCAGCAGATAGAGCTTTGTATAGAGCTAAAGATGCAGGAAGAAATCAAGTTGCTGTTTCGGATGAAAAGATTATATAGAATTTTATTATATTTTGTAAAAATCCCGGTTAGAATAAAATCGGGATTTTTTTTATTATAAGAAGAGGAAATATGAAAAAAAGAAAAACTGATATAAAACAAAATGTAGGATTAATTAACACAAACGTTTGCGAGTACCAAGAATTTTTAGAAAAGCCGGCAAAGGTCTTATGGATTAATTTTATTAGAGGAGTTGCAAGTGGTTTGGGTATGGCAATAGGATTCACCATTCTGGGAGCGATGGTAATTTATTTTCTAAAATCAATGGTTAATTTGAATCTGCCTCTAATAGGACAATATATTGCTGAACTTGTAAAAATTGTGCAGGATAATATGAGAACTACTGGTCATTAGCTATTAGAAAAGACTAACAACCGAAAATTTAAATCTAATAAATAGTAGAAAGGTATGATAGTTAATATGGATAAAAATGATAAAGCTTTATTCAGAGATTTGCTTTTAAAGGAAAAAGAAAAATTTAATGATACAATAACAAAAATGAATGAACATGGGATTGCTGATACAGATAATTTTTCATCTACCGAGCTATCTTCTTATGATAATCATCCTGCAGAACTTGGTACAGAGGTCTTTAATCTTGGCATGAATTTAAACATTAAAGCAAATGAAACGAATCAAATAAAGGAAATTGATAGAGCACTTAAAAAGATTGAAAATGGAACTTTCGGTTCATGTGAGATATGTAAAAGTGAAATATCAAATGAAAGACTAGAAATAAGACCGTACGTTAGATTTTGTATTCATTGCGAAGAAGAGAAAAATAATGAAAAAGAAAATGTTAAAAAGGCAAGACCTATTGAAGAGAAAGTTATAGGTTCTCCATTTGGTAAAAAGTATTTAAATAAGCAGGAAGATGACGAATATGAAGGATTAGATTATTTAAATGATTTAATGAAATATGGTTCGGCAGCATCACCGCAGGATATGGGAGGATATCATGATTACAAAGAATTTTATACTAATGAGGTTGATGAACAGGGAAATGTAGATAAGATGGATAATCTTTCAAATGAACAATATGAAAGGCAGCTGCCATAAAGGTATAGAAATAGCCAGATAAAAACAATCTGGCTATTTTTATACCTTTTTATGGAATAGTAATATGATTCATACAGGGATAAAATATAGCTATATAATTAACAGCAAGAATTAAAATCAGTCTATGAGAGTATTTAACAATTGTGTATAATAAATTATACAATTTTACAGAAAGGAGTTATAACTGTTGAAAGATAATTTGAAAACTCTATCGCTTTTTAGTGCTCCGCCAGGGAGAGAGGATTTTGCGGCAAATCTTATATCAGAAATTTTTTCAAAATACTGTGATTCCGTAACGGTTGATAATTTTAATAATGTTTGTGGAATTAAAAAAACGGGAATTGAAAACTCAAAAAAAATAGCTCTTTATGCACATATGGATGAAATCGCTTTAATGGTAACTGATATTGATAATCATGGATTTATTAGCTTTATTTCTATAGGGGGAGTAGACCCCAGAATTCTTCTTTCCCAAGAGGTTATAATTCATGGCAAAAGAGAAGTATATGGAGTAATAGGGACAAAGCCTCCCCATCTTCAAATAGATAATGAAAGTAAAGAAATCATAATTGAAAAACTTTACATAGATATAGGGATGACCAGGGAACAAATAAATGGCATTATTAGAGTAGGAGATTATATAACCTTTAAAGGGAAATGGATTGAGCTTCAAAATAACATTGTTTCTTCAAAATCACTAGATAATAGAGCAGGTGTTACTGTTTTAATTGAGGTAATGAAAGAGCTTTCTGAAGATTCGCTGGATTCTCAAATAATATTTAATGCAACTACACAGGAGGAAGTGGGATTAAGAGGAGCAACTATAAACGCATATACAGTGGAACCTGATTTGGCAATTGTAGTTGATGCTGGATTTGGAGACATGTCTGGATTAGATAAAGATGAAACTTTTATTCTTGGTAAAGGTCCTGCAATAGGTATTGGACCTAATATGCATCCTGTCTTGTCAAAAGAGTTAATTAATTATGCAAAGCAAAATAATATCCCATATCAAATAGATGTTGAACCAGGTAATACAGGGACAGAGGCTTGGACAATTCAGATATCAAAAATTGGAGTTCCAGTTTTATTGATTTCCATACCATTAAGATATATGCATACAACGGTTGAAACAATTAGCCTGGATGATGTAATAGCTTCGGCAAAATTAATTTCTGGATTTATTAGGCATATTCAAGGCAGATTGGAGGAATTAATGTGCTTATAAAAGAGCTTACACTTGCGGAAGGCATTTCCGGAGATGAATTTGATATTAGAAATAAAATAAAAACTGAGATAAATAATAATTTATTTGATGTTTTTACAGACAGCATGGGAAACCTGTTCGCTACAAAAAAAGAAAAAAAAGAATCAATAAATGTAATGGTTACAGCCCATATGGATGAAGTTGGATTGATGATAACTTTAATCAATGATAATGGTACATTGAAATTCAAAACCATTGGCTCAATTGATGAGAGGGTTTTAGCATCTAAAAGATTTTTTATTGGACCTCAATTAATACCTGGAGTAATTGGCACAAAACCTATTCATCTGTTGGAAGGTGATGAAAAAAAGCAACCATTGAAAGCAAAAGAACTTTATATAGATATTGGTTGTAATAGCAAAGAACAAGCACAGCAGCTTGTACAACCTGGTGATTATGCATATTTTGACACGGAATTTATTGAAATGGAAAATCAAATGATAAAGTCGAAGGCATTTGATAATAGGGTTGGATGCTCGTTAATTATTGACTTATTAATGGAAAATTATAATATAAATCTTCAAGCTTGCTTTACAGCACAGGAAGAAATAGGTTCCAGAGGTGCTGGGCCGGCAGCAAGAAGAATTAAGCCTGATTGTACTATTATTCTGGAAGGAACAACTTGCTGCGATGTTCCGCATACAGAGGGACATAACATAGTTGCAAAAATTAATGGGGGACCGGTAATATCAATAATTGATAAAGCAACAATTGCTAATAGAAAGTTCTTTGATTTTGTAACAGAGATTGCGAAGAAGAATAATATTAAATATCAAATTAAAGAAGGAATCTATGGTAGAAATGATTCAGCTCCAATACAGGCTTCGGAGAACGGTATACCAACAATAGTAATCTCAGTACCATGTAGATATATACATTCTCCAAGTTCAGTGATGAGTTTAAATGATTATAATGAGACAGCTAAACTAATAAAAGCTCTATTGAATGAATTAAATTATGAAATAATAGGAGGTTGAAATGAAAGAACTTATAAAGAAGCTTACTATATTAAATGGCGTTTCAGGTAATGAAAATAAGATTGCTAAAGCAATTTCTGAGATGATTGTGTCTAATGTTGATGAAATCAAACAAGACTCTATGGGAAATCTTATATGCGTAAAAAAAGGAAATGGAAAAAGAATTATGCTTGCCGCCCATATGGATGAAGTAGGAATTATAGTTACACATATTGAAGAGAATGGTTTCCTGCGGTTTTCTGCACTTGGCGGAATAAATCATTTTTATTCATTATATCAAAAAGTAACGTTCGATAATGGCATTACAGGAGTAATTGGTTATGAAGAAAATATTTCTGAAATAAAAAACATAAAATTGGCAAATATGTATGTAGATATTGGATGCAAGTCTTATGAAGAAGCAATCGGAAAAGTAAAAATAGGTGATTCTGCTGCTTTTACAGGAGATTTTGTATGTGACGGAAATAGAATAATATCTAAGGCACTTGATGATAGGTGCGGTTGTGCAATATTAATAGAATTATCGAAAAGATTGAAGAATTGTGACAAAGAAATAATCTATACATTTACTACGCAAGAAGAACTAGGTTTAAGAGGAGCCAAAACAGCTGGGTATTCAATCAATCCAGATGTCGCATTTGTTTTAGATGTAACCGCACCGGGAGATACACCTAAATCAAAACCTTCTCCTATAAAATGTGGAGCTGGACCAATAATAAAAATAATGGACAATGCTTCAATTATAAATCCAAAGCTTAAGGACTTAATTATTGAAACTGCTGAAAATGAAGGAATACTATATCAACTAAAAGTTTCAAACATTGGTGGAACTGATGCCGGAGCGATATCGCTATCAAGAGATGGCATACCAACTGCTTCATTAGCAATACCTTGCAGATACTTGCATAGCCCGGTGGAAACGATTGATATTCAAGATGTTGATAATATGATTAAGCTAGTTGAATCAGTGCTAAATAAAATTTAAAATCCTCTTTCAAGAGGATTTTTTTTGTGAAAGTACTTGAAAAAATATGACTGGTCAGTATAATAAAAGTATACTGACCAGTCAGTTTATTATTTGGAGGGAAAAAAATGAAAGATACAAAAAATGAAATTTTTAATGCAGCAATAAAGTTATTTGCTGAAATAGGTTATGAAAGGACTACGATGGATGACATAGCAGCGGGAGCATCTGTAGCAAAAGGAACATTATATTATTACTTTAAAAGTAAAGATGACCTATTTTGTTTTGTTGTTGAAGAAGGAATGGATACAATTAGGAATGTAATACACGACAGGATTAGAAAGCACGATAATCCAATAGAAAAGCTTAATGAAATAATGAAGATACAAACAGAATTGATACACAAATACAATAAATTTATTGTTTTTCTATTAACACAAGTTTGGGGTAGCCATGATAGGCAAGTGAAGTTTAGAGAATATATATTTGAATATTTAAGATTAATAAGCTCTATACTTGATCAGGCTAAAGGAAGGAAATTAGTTGTAGACGAAAAAAGCGACATAATGGCTGTAGCATTTTTCGGAATGATTAGCTCAACAATGATTTTTAGTTTAATGAGTGATAAGGAATTTAATCATGAGGAACTTGCTAGTTCGTTTATGAAATACTTCCTAACTGGATTTAGAAAATAACTAAATTAAAATATTTTGTTTAGATATTTAATATTATTTACTAAAAGACATTTAATTCATAGCATAATTTACGTTTTTAAATGGTTTAATAGTGAATTATATTAGACAGAAGGAGTTAAAGATATGAAAAAGATATTTAGTGGAGTAATTTCAGTGTGCTTATTGTTTATGTCTATTAATTGTTGTTTTGCTGCAAATGACATTCAGCTAGTAACTAAGAATCAAAATAATTTGCAGAATAGCGAAACTGTAAAAAACACTTATACTCTACAGCAATGTATTGATGAGGCAATAAAAAACAGTCTTGATATTCAAGACCTTGAGCTTCAAAAAGAAAACAAAGAAATAGAGCTTGATAAGGCAGACCTTTATAAGTCCCGGTTATCTGACGGCAGTAAAGCTGTCAATGCTGGGAAAGAACAGCTTGATAAATTAAGAACGTTATATTCTCATCTTGTAGGTATACCTGATAATGTACCTATACCTAATATTAATATTATTAGTGGAGGACTTCTCCCAACTGGCACAACAAAAGCGCAGATAAAAGCTTTGATTGATGAAGCATCAGAACGAATAGATGAAGGTTATGATAAAGTTTCAAAAAGTTTAGTTAATGATCAAGTTAATGAGCTATTAGGCACAAAGGCAAATGTTGAAATTGATGTAATTGATTATGGCATGCAAATAGCAAAAACTAAAATCGGATTACTTATACAAAATAGCTTTTACGAAGCAGTTAAAAACGCAGAACTTGCAAAGATAAAAGAAAAAACCGCAAGTAGAACTGCTGAGCAAGAGAGAATTGCGACTGAAGCATATAAGTCAGGAATGAAATCAAAAGATGATATGCTTCTTGCACAGATATTAAATGCATCTTCAAAGATAGATCTTTTAAATGCAAAAAGACAAACGGAATTATCAAAGATAGACTTAAAAAAGAACATGAATATTGACCTAAGCAAAGATATTGAACTTAAAGATGAAGTAAAAACAGACATATTGAAATGTGATTTAGAAGATGGAATAAAGTCTGGTCTTCAAAATAGGATTGAGATAAAACAAGCAAATGCTGAACTTCTTATAACTAAATTGAATTTTGAAATAACAAAAAGATATGAGCTTGACTATACCTTTGATTATCGTGAAGCTGAGTTGAAAGTGAAACAAGCAGAATTAAAATATAAAAGTGCGAAACTAGGAGTTGAAGCAGATATAAGAAAATCTTATGAAAATTTGGGAAAAATCCAAGAAATGCTTTCGTATCTAAAAGGATTAAAAGAAAAGGCAGAAGAAAATCTGGATATAGCTAAAGAAAAATATGAGATGGGTTTCGATTTTCAGAGTGCAAACTTAAAAGACCTTAATCTGGAAGAGGCTGCAGGAACCATGATTGATGTTACAGCTGCTGATGAAAAGTTAAGTCAGGTTAATGAAAAAATAATTGAATTAATCTATAACTATAGTCTGGCGAAAGCAAAGTATTTATATGATATAGGTAGTAATTACTAGGAGGAGATAGATATGAAAAAAAGCAATAAAAAATTGATTTTTATTAGTCTGGGATTAATGTTATATATCAGTTTACTTGCAGGATGCAGTTCGAATAATACATATTCACATAATAATACAATTACTGGCTCAATTGAGGTTAAGGAAGTTACAATTGCTTCAAAGCTCCCAGGTCGTGTTATTGAATTAAAAGTTGAAGAAAATCAGAAGGTCAAGGCTGGAGAAGTAATTGCAGTACTATCAAGTGACGAGCTTAAAGCAAAAGAACAACAGGCTATGGCGTTGGTAGATGCAGCAGCAGTTCTTCTTAAACAAGCAAAAGAATCAGTTGAACTGCAGGAAAAAATTGCACAATCAAATGTTGATAAAGCTTATGCGGGTCTTGATACAGCAAAGTATCAGTATCAAAAGGCGAAGAATGGTGCACGAAGTGAAGAGATTGCCCAAGCTCAGGTTGGTTATGATATAATGCTAAAAACTTACAATAGGGTAAAATATCTGGCTGAAAAGGGAGCTGTTTCGCAGCAAAAAGCTGATGAAGTCAAGGCACAGCTGGATGTAGCTAAACAAAGGCTTGATATAGCAAAAAATGCGGTTAGACCTGAAGATTTAAAGACTGCACAATCAATGGTGGAGCAAGTTCAAGCATCTGTAGATGCGGCAAATACGGGGTCACTGCAGATAGATATAGCAAAACAGAATGTTGAGGCTGCACAAGCAAAATATGATCAAGCAAAGGGTGGACTTGAAGAGGTAAGAGCTTATTTAAAGGACATAAAGATTGTTTCACCTATTAACGGAACAATAACATTGCTAAATACAAAACAAGGAGAATTGGTTTCAACAGGATATATAATTGCTACTGTTTCCGATATGAATGATATATGGGCTGATTTTAAAGTTAGAGAGACAGATTTATCAAAGATAAAGTTGAATCAACATTTAAAAATCAGAACATTTGCTTTCAGTAATGAAACATTTGATGGTATTGTAACTAATATTGATGAAAAACCTGAGTTTGCAGCAAAGAGGTCGACAAATGAAAGAGATGAGCAGGATATAATGGCATTTAATATGAAGGTGAAACTTAATAATAATGGGGAATTAAGACCTGGAATGACTACATATGTTAATCTGGATAATAAATAAAAAATATTTTGTATATGATTTCTAATTATTTGGCAGAAGGGTAGAGAGAATATGAATATTTTCAAAAATATTCTTAATGGAGTAAAAGCTGAATTAGTGAGGCTTTCTGGAGATAAAAAAATATTTATAGTTCTAGTATTCGCACCTGTAGTTCTTATTCTTTTATATGGTTTTGAGTTTAGTCCGCATTCTATTGTGGGTGTAAAGACAATGGTAATTGACAAGGATAATTCCAGTTTAAGCAGGAAGATAGTAGATGCTTATAGAACCAGCGATAAATTCGACTTGGCATATTATACTGATGACGAAAACTCTATTAATGAATATTTTTGCAGTGAAAAAGCTGATGCGGCAGTTATAATTCCCAAGAATTTCATGAAAGATGTTTTAAACAAAAAAGGCTCCCAAGTTCTTGTTGTAGCAAACGGAAACAATATGATAATAGGCAATTCAGTTTTGATGGGGTCTTTAGAAATAATACAGACGTATTCAGTAGGAACGTCAATGAAATTGCTGGGTGCACAGGGAATTACTCCTGAAACTGCCAAAGATATCGCAATGCCAATTGAATTTGGGACACGCATTTGGTATAATCCAACATTTAATTATTCTGCATATTTGACTATTGGATTATTAGTATTGATAATTCAGCAGGTCTGCATGCTGTTTGTTGCAAATTCATTTGTTATAAACAAGCAAACGATTGGACCAAGATTGATTTCACTTAGAGAGGCTTTTTATAAAATTATTGGAATAGTTATTGTACATTTTTCAATTAATTATATCAACTTACTACTTGGTATAGAGGTACTTATTAAAATATTCAGAATACCATTCAGGGGAAATTTGTTTAACCTCATGTGGTTTGCAGCAATATTCCTTCTTGTTGTTATTTCATATGCAATACTTTTATCAATTATATGCAGAAAGGATGTAGAGGCAACTCAATACTCTATATTCTTTGCAGTACCGTCATTCTTGCTATCAGGATATACATGGCCTAGATTTATGATGATGCCACCTATAAAAATTATATCAAACATTCTTCCGGTAACATATTTTGCTGAACCTATGCGAAAGATGTTTCTAATGGGTGCTGATATTTCATACTTCAAATACCAAGTAATTGTTCTAAGTTGTATAGCAATCGTATTTCTACCTTTAGCGTTATTCCTTTACTTTCTTAAGGCAAGCTACTTTTCAAAGAAATTCAATATTCCGTTTGGGGAAGAGAAGATGATATCAGGTTGATTTCAATATTAATTACTAAACTTAAGGACTTGGATTACTGAGTCCTTGTTTTTTCTTCTGAAAAAATTTATGGATAATTATAATTTCATATTGTAAAATAGATTTGCGCTGAGATATCATTAGGGGAGGAATTGCGATGAATTATTCACAAAAGGCAAAATCAATATGTCCTTCAGCTACACTAACAATTGATGCTAAGGCAAAGAAAATGAAGGCTGAGGGTATAAATGTAATAGGTTTCGGAGCTGGCGAACCTGATTTTGATACTCCGAAACATATTAAGGAATCAGCAATAAAGGCAATCAATGATGGATTTACTAAATATACTCCTGCTTCTGGAACACTGGAATTAAAGGAATCAATCTGCAGGAAGCTTAAAAGAGATAATGGCATTGAATATAATGTCTCTCAAATAGTTGTAAGCAACGGAGCGAAGCATTCACTGCTAAATGCTTTTCAAGCGGTTCTAAATCCTGGAGACGAAGTAATATTACCAGCTCCATATTGGGTAAGCTATCCAGAAATGATAAAACTTGCAGATGGAAAAATTGTTTATCTTGAAACAAATGAACAAGATGGTTTTAAATTTACTCCACAGAAGCTGCTTGAAAAAATAACTGAGCACAGTAAAATTCTTGTATTAAATAGTCCGAGTAATCCGACTGGAATGGTTTATTTACAAGATGAATTGACTGAAATTGCTAAAATAGCAGTTGAAAAAGGACTAATTGTGATTTCTGATGAGATTTATGAAGAATTAATATATGATAATCTTAAGCATACAAGTATTGCATCACTTGGCGAAAAAATAAAGGAACAAACAATAGTTGTAAATGGAATGTCAAAGGCATATTCGATGACTGGTTGGAGGATTGGTTATACTGCATCAAATCAAGAAATAGCCAAAATAATGTCAAATGTGCAGAGCCATGCAACATCCAATCCAAATTCAATTGCTCAAAAGGCTTCTGTTGCAGCTCTTGACGGCCCTAAAAATGAAATTGATTTTATGCGGAACGAGTATGCAAAAAGAAGAAACTACATGGTTGAAAGAATAAATTCAATAAAGGATATATCCTGCAGTAAGCCGCAAGGAGCATTCTATATTATGATGAATATCTCAAAATTAATTGGTAAGCAATTTAAGGATGAACCAATAAATAATGCAGATAAATTCGCTGAATTGCTTCTTGAAAATGTAATGGTTGCTGTTGTCCCAGGTTCAGGTTTTGGAATTAAAGGTTATGTAAGACTTTCCTACGCAACTTCGATGGAAAATATAAAAGAAGGATTAGATAGAATTGAGAAATTCAACAAAGAACTGAGATAAAAGATTACATTCATCCTCTGTTAATAAATTAAGATTTTTGAAAGATTTTATTCTGAATTCTGACTCTTAAATTCTGTATTCTAATTAAGAATAGAGTGAAAGGAATGACTGCTAAAATGAGAAATACCTATGAAAGTCCATTAAATTCAAGATATGCAAGCAAAGAAATGCTAGAGCTATTTTCACCTGATAAGAAATTTAAAACGTGGAGAAAGCTCTGGATAGCATTAGCTGAAGCAGAAAAGGAGCTTGGACTTGATATTACTGATGAACAAATTAGGGAATTAAAAGAATTTGCTGAAGAAATTAATTATGAAGTAGCAGAGCAGAAAGAAAAGGAATTCAGGCATGATGTAATGGCACATATCCATGCATATGGTGAACTGTGTCCCAAAGCTAGACCAATAATTCATCTCGGGGCTACATCATGCTATGTTGGTGACAACACTGACATAATTATTATGGCAGAAGCACTGAAATTGGTTAGAGATAAAATCATTGGAGTAATTGCAAATTTATCAAGCTTTGCAACAAAGTATAAGAATCTGCCTACCCTAGGGTTCACGCATCTTCAACCAGCTCAACTAACAACGGTTGGTAAAAGAGCAACCTTGTGGATGCAGGACTTATTAATGGATATTGAAGATCTTGATTTCATTCTTGGAAACATGAAACTTCTTGGCTCAAAAGGAACAACCGGAACTCAAGCCAGCTTCCTTTCATTATTTAACGGAGATAACGAAAAAGTAAAAAAGGCAGAACAAATGATTGCAGCAAAAATGGGTTTTGCTGAAACATTTGATGTTAGTGGGCAAACTTATCCAAGAAAACTTGATTCAAGGGTTTATAATATTCTTTCATCTATTGCTCAAAGTGCGTATAAGTTTAGCAATGATATTAGAATTCTTCAGAATATGAAGGAGATTGAAGAGCCTTTTGAAGATAAACAGATTGGTTCTTCTGCAATGGCTTATAAGAGGAATCCAATGCGAAGTGAAAGAATTGGTTCGCTTGCAAGATACGTTATGGTTAACATGATTAATCCTGCTATGACTGCAGGAACACAGTGGTTTGAAAGAACTCTTGATGATTCTGCAAACAAAAGGATTGTAATATCTGAAGGATTTCTTGCGATAGATGCTATTTTAAATATTTATCTTAATGTTTCTTCTGGTCTTGTTGTTTATGAAAAGGTAATCAAACAACATGTATTAAATGAACTACCGTTTATGGCTACGGAAAATATTCTTATGGAAGCTGTAAAAAAAGGTGGGGACAGGCAGGAGCTTCATGAGAGAATACGTGTATTATCCATGGAAGCAGGAAGACGCGTAAAAGAGGAAGGTTTGGAAAATGACCTTATAAAAAGGATTGCAAATGATAAAAATTTTGGTATGAATTATGAAGATTTACAAAAAGTGCTTGAACCATCAAATTATGTCGGAAGAGCGCCTGCACAAGTAGAGGAATTTATAAACAATAACGTAAAATATTTACTGGAGCGGAACCCGCAAGCCTTGAAAATCAAGGCGAATTTAAAGGTATAGGACTATAGCACTATTTTTGTTTATTAAGAGGAATTTGAATAATTATATCGAATTTTAATAAATAGATATAAAATCTGAAGACAGGTTCCTCCCTCCTGAGGCAGGAGTTTCCAATGCCTTAACCTGTCTAGAATAAGTTTTTAAAAGCGACTTAGGTCGCTTTTATCCTTTTTAATACCCATTATACAAACGATACTTAAATTTTGACCATTCTTAATTTATGAACAAAGGATAAAAAATGAGTAAAATAGAAATTTGTTATAGAAAAGATTTCTGTTGTATGCTATTATAACTTTTAATATGGGGATGTAGCTCAGTCTGGGAGAGCACCACAATGGCATTGTGGGGGTCGAGAGTTCGAGCCTCTTCATCTCCACCAAATAGAGGACAAGGGAATAATATCTTGTCCTTTGTTTTTTCTATTCAGTGCAAAACGATATGTTTTTAAGGAGAGCAACTATGAATAAAAATTACAAGTTATATGACTTAACAATGGGGCTATTTGTGGCAATTCTTATAATAAGCAATATTGTATCTACTAAGATAGTAGCTATCGGACCATTTACTTTTGATGGAGGTACAATACTTTTCCCGATTGTTTACATATTCGGAGATGTAATAACCGAAGTATACGGATTTAAGGGCTCACGGAGAATTATTTGGGTAGGTTTTTTTTCTCTGGCTTTAATGTCATTGATTACTTGGATTGTAGGAGTAATGCCATCTGCTGGGGGGTGGAATTTGCAGGAATCGTATAATAATATACTTATGACTGCTCCACGAATAGCAATAGCATCTATGATAGCGTACTGGTTTGGAGAATTTACAAACAGCTTTGTACTTGCAAAGATGAAAGTTTGGACAAAAGGAAGGTACCTTTGGACTAGGACTGTTGGTTCAACAATATTTGGTGAGTTGATTGATACTCTTATGTTCTGTACAATTGCATTTGTCGGCTTACTTCCAAACAGCTTATTAGTAACGGTGATAATTTCCAACTATATTTTTAAGGTTTGTTATGAAGTTATTGCAACTCCAATTACCTATTCGGTAGTTCATTTCTATAAAAAGACTGAGGAAATTGATGTTTATGATATAAATGGATTTAATCCATTTAAAATTAATATGACTAAATAAAACTTTGCCTAAAAATGCCATAAAATGCATTGCTACTGAGGAATTTGTCATGGGTACGGAAGATGCCCAATCGTCATAAAGATTTTGTAAATACTCTACATAATGAAAACTCGCCATTTTAGCGGGTTTTTATTATGTAACAGAAAACTATTAAAAAACATATTTTGATTTGTAAATAAAATTAGTTTGCAGAGGGGTGATTATTTTAGAGAGGCAAGAGCAATTATCCCTTGTTAGGAGTTTAATATCAATAAAGACAATGAAAATGAGGCAACTATTAAAATATCTTGGCCCAGCTTTTATAATAAGTGTAGCATACATAGACCCCGGTAATTTTGCAACAAATATCAGTGGAGGTTCAAAATTCAATTATAATTTGCTTTGGGTTATTCTATGGAGTAACATAATGGCAATTTTTTTACAGTCTCTTTCCGCAAAGCTAGGAATTGCAACTGGATACAACCTTCCTCAAATGTGTGGGAAAGTATTTTCACGAAAGACCAACTGGTTCTTTTTAATAGTTGCAGAGTTAGCAGCAATGGCAACAGATTTGGCTGAATTCTTGGGAGGAACTTTAGGGTTGTATTTATTGTTTGATATTCCTATGGCTTATGCTGGTTTGATAACAGTAATACTTACGTTTTTTATTGTATATGTTGGAAAGTATGGTCAGCGAACAGTTGAAATCATTATCTCATTCTTGGTAGCGGTTATTTCCATATCATATGCTGTAGAACTGTTTCTTGCTAAGCCTGACTGGTCAAGTGCAGGATTACATATGCTAATACCCTCACTTCCTAATGGGGAGGCTGTACTTATTGCGGTTGGAATGCTTGGAGCTACAGTTATGCCGCATGTAATATACTTGCATTCACAGCTTGTTCAGTGCAGAAATGGAGATTCGACCGAGAAAGGTAAGAAAAAGCATTTGCGTATGGAAAGAATAGATATTGCCATAGCGATGAATATTTCTTTTATTGTTAATGCGGCAATGGTTATTGTTTCTGCTGCGGTATTTTTTAAGAACGGTATTATGGTTGAAACAATCGAACAGGCACATAAATCTCTATCACCATTGTTAGGAACGCTTTCAAGCGGTGCTTTTGGAATCGCATTATTGGCTTCGGGATTATCTTCGTCAGCTGTTGGTACTATGGCAGGACAGACAATCATGCAGGGATTTGTGGGACTTAACATATCGGATAATGTAACTAGGATAGTTACAATGGTTCCGGGAATGTTGATTATTTTATTGGGGATTAATCCGATGCAGGCTCTTGTTTTAAGTCAGGTTGTGCTCAGTTTTGTGCTGCCTCTGGCAATTATTCCAATGCTGATTATTACCAAACGAAAAGATTTAATGGGGGGGCTGGTAAATAGGCAGTTTACTAATGTCTTGGGGTGGATTATAACGGGGGTTATAGTTAGCTTAAATATGGTACTTCTTTATTTAACTTTTGTAGGGAAGGTATGATAGAGATCATCAGAATAATCTTAGGAAAAGACAATAGCAAAAAATATCAAAATCTCTTTTTCATAACTGCTATAATAAAGTTAAAGGTTCTGGGAGGTAAATAACATGAATTATTTCGAAAGAGTTCAAACAACAATTGACTACATTGAAGAAAATCTAAGTGAAGACATTACTTTAGAAATCTTGGCAAACAAAGCATTTTTCTCAATGTTCCATTATCATAGAATCTTCCAAGCCATGGTGGGAGAAACGATAATGGAATACATAAGAAAAAGGAGATTGGCAAATGCAGTGCACGATTTGCTAAATACCAACAAGAGAATAATTGATATTGCTTTTGAATATCAGTTCAATTCTCAAGAGAATTTTACCAGAGCCTTTAAAAAAGTTTATGGAGTTACCCCCGGGGAATGCCGTAAG
>Ga0209340_1000446_pt1 | contig 44103 bp, 37 predicted proteins | sample EPASupsiteSAE323_FD_187266 | JGI IMG/M metagenome (GOLD analysis project Ga0209340, IMG submission 187266) | Bioremediated contaminated groundwater from EPA Superfund site, New Mexico - Sample SAE3-23 (SPAdes) (version 2) | ecosystem: Environmental > Aquatic > Deep subsurface > Groundwater >... | reverse complement strand
ACTAAACATAAGATAAATGTTATTATTTTGTTATCGAATTTGAAACTTTATTAAAAATCTTTGAGTTCTCGTGAACGAAAATCACATTTTTAAAAAGAATCGTACGTTCTTCTTTTTAATCATGTGCATGATTTTATTCCGGCTGCTCTGTTGCTTTCCGCTTGGTCTGAAGCGGTTTTTTCTTGATGAATGTCGTCGGAAATAAAAGAATGTGGTATCCTTGTTTTGATGGCTATTTTCCCTTAATGTGGCCTATACTATGTGGTGGAATTGTCTGTCATTTAAGGTGCTTTAGCGGCCATCGGGTGATGGCGTTTCCTCCTGAATTTTGGCAATCCGGGCGAATATTGAGCGTATTTTTTTCGGGATTGGAATCCGGCGGTTTTGCGGGGTTTTCCGGAATGCCCGGAAGGGAAACGGGGCACAGGATGGGGAGATTGGGGATGCAGTTTCCTGCAGTCAACCAGAGGGTGCCTGAAATGAATACTTCTGTTTTTCCCGATGACTGTTAACAAATATCTGGGCTCAATCAGGTATGCCTGAGATCCTCTTCTTCCTAGTAATTTTTGTCGAAAAAAAGATTCCAGTACCCTTGTTTTGATGGCCGTTCTCCGTTAAGATGGCCTGTACTATGTGGTGGAATTGTCCGCCCTTTAAAGTGTTTTGGCGGCCATCGGGTGATGGCGTTTCCTCCTGCATTTCGGCAATCCGACCGAATATTGAGCGTATTTTTTTCGGGATCGGAATCCGGCGGTTTTACGGGGATTTCCGGAATGCCTGGAAGGGAAACGGGGGCCAGGATGGGGAGATCCGGGATACAATCACGTGAAGTAATCCCTATGGATATCCGGTTTTAAAACCTGTTCCTGACTCAAATGGGTGTTATATAAATACTCATTTTAACCATTAATTAATACTAATATGAATCTGCGTAATACTATAGCAATTACCTGCCTCTTCTTCATCGCAGTAATCCTTTTTGCTCCCTCTGCCGCAGCAGAAGAACCCTGTATCCTGTCCGTAACATCCATTCCGGATGGAGCGACAATCAGCATCGATAGCCGGCAGGCCGGGATACTTCCGCTTGAGCTCCCGCTCTCATGTGGGAACCACACGCTTGAAATTATTAAAACCGGGTACCTGCCTTACCGGGCCGTGGTTCATATCAGGGATGGTGAACAGCAGAGCATTGTTGCAAACCTCCAGCGATCTGCTGACCGGGGCCAGGTGACTATCCGGTCGTATCCTCCCGGGGGGGATCTCTATATTGATGGCAAAGCCCGCGGTGTGACGCCATTCACGGTAGACAACCTGGTACCGGGCCGCCACGAAGTCCTGATAAGAAAAACAGGATACGAAGATTACCGGGATGTCATTTCCGTTGTCACTGATATCACCACCGAGTATACGGAATATCTGGTCCCGCTGCCGGGAACCGGATTCCTGAGTGTCACTTCCTCACCGGAAGGAGCGGATGTTCGCGTCGATGGCAGCCAGTTCGGCAGGACGCCCACGAACCTCTTGCGGATCAGTGCGGGGAACCATACGGTCGAGATCGTCAAGCCCGGCTTCGGGAATTTTACCCGTATGGTGAATATCCAGGGAGGGGCATCCCTGCTGGCCAAAGCCGATCTCATACCAATCCCCACATCAGCTACCCTGTATCTTGATTCTTCACCTGCGGGGCTGGGAATTTACCTGAACGGTACGTTCAAAGGATTTGCCCCGCTGACGCTCAACAGGGTTCCGGCAGGAGATTACATCCTGGAGTTCCGGCAATATGATGGCGTATCTGTAAACCGGTCTTTCAGCTTTATGCCGGGCGCAACCCATGAAATTTTTGCTACCCTTGGAAATGGGACCGGAGGATCGATTGTTGCCCGTGAATGGGAGTACCGTGACGAGAGCAGTACAGCGAACCAGCCGGGCTGGATGAGTATCAACGCAACACCGGTAATTGAGCGGACATTCACCTGGTTCACAAACGGCAAAGAGGCAACGATGACGCTCGCAGTCCCCCGGGAACTCTATGATTATTATAAAAACCAGCCTCACCTGACGGAAGCAAATCCGGATACCTTCTCCCTTTATGCGGCCAATGAACGGGACCGGGAGTTCCTCCATTCCCTGGTAAACCGGCTCAAGGATGCCAGTGAATTCAAGAGTTTCAGGGCCCGCAATGACTATCGTAATGTTGTCGCATTCGTCCAGTCGATACACTATGCAGACGATCTCGATCCGGTAAGCGGGCAGAAAACCGAATACTGGAAGTACCCGGTCGAGACGCTTGCCGACGGGAACGGGGATTGCGAGGATACGGCATTTCTTGCAGCAGCACTTCTCAAGGAGATGGGATACGATGTTGCGGTCGTGCTGTTCAACGACCATGCAGCCACTGCCGTGTCCTGCGATAACTGCAACGGGTATTACTATCCGCTTGATGGTAAACGCTATTACTACCTTGAGACGACGGGAGCAGGGTTTTCCCCCGGGACCATGGACAAAAAGTACCAGGGAGCTTCAGCCCGGCTCTTCCCTATCTGAGGTGGGATAATGGATTCGGTGTTTTTTGAGCGGTGAAAAACGGAGAATGATCCATGAGTGAAAAAAAGAGCTATAAAGTATCGCTGCCTGTACTCTGTACAGCAGTATTGATCCTCTTTGCCGCAACAATGTTCTCCTGTGGCTGCGTTAATAAGATCTTACAGAAAAATACGGATGACCCTGATCAGGCATCTAACATTTCACCCGCGGACATTCCGGTAACGGGAGGGATCACTCCTTTGTCCAATAGGATCGCGAGTCCGGTGCAACAGCTCCCTGTTGCGGCAATGACTCCGGTAAAATCTGAGGTCGTCACTGAGGTCGCACCTATCCTGACGCCGGATCCCTATCCCGTTCTTCATGGCATGCGAATCAACAGTACCCCCCAGTACAACCGTCTCGATCGGGGAATTGAGTTCGAAAAGACGTACTCCCTGAGCGGTTACGCAACTGGTCTCCTGGTCAATGTTGTCGAAGGCCCGCTGTATATCGTGTACGAAGTTACCCCGAAATTTGACTGCCTGGCGAGTCCGGACTCCTGCCGGGGGGATATGAAATCACCGGTCACCCGTCCCTACATGACGATCACCGTCAGGGACAACCAGACCCGGGAGATCGTGGCGGAGGATGGTTATGCGCGGGAATTCAGTTCGGATACCGGCAGATATGAGTTCGTCATCGAATCAAAAAATGCGGATGATTCCACCACGACTACGAGAACTACTCCCGGCCCGAGGTACTTAACGATATTCCGTGAGGGGGTGTACCATATCACGATCGAAGGGAACTACCTTGATATGGACGTGAAGATCCTGACCGGGGCTTTGCCCTCGAAGCTGGATATTGAGACGGGATCTGGATCAACACCAGCGCCAGCGGAGATACCTCCTGAAGAAGAACGCTGGTGATAACCGGAAAAGGTGGGTTTGTGAGGGGGCGGTCCCCCTTTATTAAAAAATTATTTTTTGGGTTTTGAAACAGGTTTTGTCGCTGGCTTGGCTGCCGGTTTTGCAGCAACAACCTTCTTGATATCGGCTTTCTTTAGTTCCATCTTTTTCGGTTCAGCTTTCTTGGGGTCTGGTGTTTTTTTTGTTATAACCATCAGATGTTCAACTCCGATAACAGAAATGAATACGGTTTTTAACGGGGTGATAATGTGTGCATGTATAACCATCATTCGGAAGGTGCCCGGGTGGACGGGCGGATGATACGCATGGATCATCACCCCGTTTTCATGTTGGGAGATATAAGTAATAAACTTTCTTTAATTAGTGTGAATTGATGTGAAGTTAATAAAATTTGAAAAACATACGACTCATAAAAAAGGAGAGAAAAATAATGTGGGTTTCTTTAGTGGACATGCAACTCGTTACAACTCATTTAGATGCTGTTGGCTGGCGATGAATTTCCCCATGCATCACCATGACTATGTTTGGCTCTTTAGTATAATAATTTTTCAGTTTTGTATGATTTTTTAAGATATTATCGAGGGATAATTATCTTGACCAATTCTGAAAAATTAGCTGGCCTGCAGCAGGTGAAGAACTCGGAATGTGGGGTCTATCATTCCTTCGATACGTCATTTTTCTTTATGCACCAGTCACAAGGATAGATTGGGATCTCCCCTCCTGGCCAGGGAAGGAATTCAGTTGATTATTCCTTGAGTACTTCATCAGGATTGATATCCCTGAATTTCTCCTGAGTGAAGGTTGATTTATTATCCTTAATAATTGAGAGTGATTGAGTTTCCGTTGATTTAATCGGATTTACCACCCGGCCCAGACAAGAGTTTAGAATCATATGATCACCTATTACTGGTTAATGGGGGATATACGGTGGCGGTGACATCAGCTTCTGTCATGTAATCCTTTGCATATTGATATAAGACTTCATCCGGATCTATATCGGAGAATTGATCCGGATAGAGTATTTTTCCCAGGTACAATTGCCCGATGATCCCCCGGGGGCCGTAGAGGATATTACTGCTCATGACATATACCCGTTCATTCTGTACTGCCCGGATACCGGAAAAACCCCCGCGGGCCTTAATCCCGTCGTAAAGTTCGGGGAATCCTTCCTCATCTCCTGAATATGTGTGGACTGTTTTTATGATGACATCCGGATTATTGTTCACGATCCATTCCGGGGATACTTTCGGCCAGGGAGTCGGCAGTTCTTCTGCGATATTCGTTGCCCTGATATGTCTGAGGAGCGCACTCCCCCCGCTCCCCTTTCCCGCAGCGGTGTAATCACTTCCAATTTCGAAGTACACCCTTGGTTGCTGATCCGTACTCGTATTCCCGATTCTTGTTGAGATGAGTAAATCATATTTTTCAAATAAGAGAAGATATTTCCCGGCACTCTCACTCCTGCCGGTCATGGTACCCAGCTCCCTGACCGAAGATCGGAGATCGGAAAGGATGTAACAATTGAACGTCGCAAGAGTGAAATTCATGCCGGTCAACCAGGTTTTGAGGCCTTCCGGGGCAGAACTCATAACCACGATGACATCCGGGTGGAGTGATGAGATCAGTTCAATATTAGGATTTCCAGAATCTCCGATATTTTTTGCATTCGGGAGATGGCTCATGAACTGGGGATTCTTGGCAACATTATCCGTAACACCGACAATTTTATCCCCTGCACCCAAAACGATAAGAGTTTCGACTGTATCTGCATTGACAGTGACTATCCGTTCAGCAGGGTGGGGAAGTGAAACGGATTTGTTGGTTGAATCAGTAAAGAGAACAGAGTTGTCCGATGACTCAGGCCCTTTTAAGTCAGAAGTGAAAGGCGAACTAAGGCATCCGCTGATAATTCCAAACACCATAAGAAGAACCACGAGGTTCAGAATATACAGAGATTTGAAGTGTCGGTTATCCCCATGAGGGGGGGTGATCGATCCTGACAACTCCTTATTGCGCGATGCAAATCTCATACGTTCCACCTCAGGAATAAGTATTCCTGATGATGATTACTCAAGGGGGAACCCCCGGGGAGAGGATCTGTTCACAGGATCATCGAATGGGGGGTAAATCCATTCTTTCTTATTTGTATAAAATCCGAATTCACGGGAATATTCGTTCAGGATATCGCCTGGATTAATATCTGCAAATCGGTCCGGATACAGTGCCTTTGCAATATAAACGAGACCAATCACAACACTTGGCCGGCCTACAATCTCATTATTATATACATAGACCCGCTCGTTTCTCACAGCGTATACCTGATCATATCCAGTCCGGGATATGATCCGGTCGTACGTAGCATTCAGGGGGATTCCCGAGACTAATTCATCTTTTCTCAGGATAATATCGGGGTTATTTTTTATCACCCATTCAGGATTAAGCCTCGGAAATTCATAGGTAGTGCTGTTCCCATATGCGTTCCGGGCATGGAGGGTATCCAGTATCTGCCCGATTCCGGTTGCCCGGTTCAATATAATGTAGTCAGATTCGGATTCTGCATAAACAACCCGTATTTCATCCGGAGAAAGATTTGAAAGCCGGGATTCAACCAGCTGCCGGTATTTCCGGTTGAACTGGATATAGCGATGAGCTCCCTCAGGATTACCGGTCATAATGCCAAGTGCGTATGCATCATTTGATACCCCGTCAAGTTTGTAGCAATCCAGGGTAACGATGCTGATATTCTGGGCAAGAATCTTCTCCAGATTTTGTGCCTGGTGCCCGGATGATGCCCCATACAACAGCAGCACATCGGGTTTCAGCAAAATGATGGTCTCAAGATCGGGGGTATCGGCTGTTCCGATACTCATTACACCGGGGGGAATTTTTTCCAGGATCTCTTTGCGGCTTTTTACCGAATCCGTTATACCGACGATGCGATCCCCGGCACCAATTGTGACAAGCATCTCGGCAACAGCACTGTTTCCTGCCACGATCCGTGTTGCCGGTTGAGACAGTTCGACCCGGTTGCCGAGGGAATCGTTAAAGAAAATATGGGTGTCGGCATTGGTATTGTTCAGTGAACTGGTTTCTGTGGTTCCCTGAATACACCCGGCACACATCGCGAGAAGAATAAGGGAAATCACCAGCGGAACTAAAGAGAACCTGTTTTTAAAAAGGCATCGTGGACAGTTTCTCATGATACCCTCAGTCCCTTTATCTTTGGCAGTGATTCATCGGAATCATCAGGGGATTGGTTCTGTTCCCGAAATGGGGGATAAAAATTATCAGTGGCAGAACTTGTAAAGTGGAATTCCCGTGTATATTCATCAAGAACGGTTGCCGGCTCAATATCAGAAAAACGGTCCGGATAAAAGGCTTTTGCCAGGTATACGAGCCCGATTACCGATCCTGTTCCGCTAACCAGATCCCGGTCATAGATGAATACCCGGATGGACTGGACTGCTTTCAATCGGCTGTAACCAGGGCGGGTAATAAAGGCATGGTAAGTATCCTTTAGTGATGCATTATTCACGTCAAGGTCTATTGTTTTTATAACGATATCCGGGTCCTGTTCAAGGATCCATTCGGGAGACACAACAGGCCATTCCGGTACCGAGTTATTGCCGTAGACATTGATGGCGTGAAGGGCTGCTATTGCCTGGCCCCCGCCACTCACTCGGACCATGGGTGAGTAGTCGCCACCCTCACCCAGGACCCGGGGCTGTTCATCCGAAGAAAGGTTGGCAAGCCTCGACTGGATGAGGGTCTGGTATCTCTCATTGAAGAGGATGTATCGTGCAGCCCCGTCAGGATTACCGGTTAAAATACCAAGGGCTTTTGCATCATCCGAAAGGGATTCCAGCTTGTAACAATCCAATGCAACAATATTGACCTTTGATCCGACAAGACTGTCAAAATTTTTCGGTTTTAAGGATGCGTAGGTAATTATTAAATCAGGATGCAGGGTGAGGATCTTCTCGATGTCGGGCGTTGTCCCGCTGCCGACACTGGGGACATACGGGATTTTATCCATGATCTCCTTATGGTTTTTAACAGAATCCGCTACTCCGACAATGTGATCACCGGCACCGATGATAATGAGCATTTCTGCAGCCTGCGTGTTCAGCGCAATTATTCGCGTGGCGGGATGGTCCAGTTCCACTCTGTTTCCGGTTGAGTCATAAATTACAACCGTCTCATTCTTCTGAATTACCGGAACCGAAGGTTCCGAGGACGGGAGGATCCCGGATACCAGAAGTAAACACGCGAGAATAAGAACCACGATACCAAAAACCGCCCACGATTTGGGAGGACTGACCGGGGTCATCATGGATCATTCCTGATGGAGACTGGTTTCGTACCTGTGAGTCCGTTTGGATTTTCTGCTGATGAATTCAGAGTTCCAAAAGGAGGGTAGATCCATTCCTGAGTTTCATCGCCAAATCCAAAGTTCTGTACATATTCACGCCGGATAAGGTCCGGATCGACATCCGAGAACTGGTCCGGATAAAAGGCTTTTGCAAGGTAGACGAGACCAACAACTGCCCGGGGACTGCTGATAAGGCTCCCTTCATAAATGTACAGCCGGTTTTCACTGATGGCACTCATCTGGTTGTACCCGGGCCGGTTAACAAAGGAAGCATAGGTCTCTTTCAGCGTGGCATTGGTGTCTGCATTTATTCCCCTTCTTTTGATAATAATATCCGGATCCTGATTGATCACCCATTCGGAGATCACAATCGGCCATTCCGGTACGGAATTGTCACCATAAACATTATCTGCATGAAGGGCTGCCAGGGCCTGTCCCCCGGCACTTTTCCGTACGATAACTGTATAATCAGAATACTCCCCGAAAACACGGGGTTTTTCATCGAGCGACAGGTTTTCCAGTCGTGATTTGATGAGGTCTGAATATTTTTTATTAAACTGGATATATCGTCCTGCCCCGTCTTCATTCCCGGTCAGGATACCGAGGGTTTTTGCATCGTCAGACAGGGTCTCTAGTTTGTAGCAGTCGACTACAATAATATTCGTACCCGAGCCGGCGATACTATCAAAATTTTTCGGCTTATAGGAAGCATAGGAGATTATCAAATCGGGGTGCAATGTAAGAATTTTTTCTATATCCGGCGTTGATCCCGTACCGATGCTCGGAACATCCGGTATTTTTTCCATAAGGTCACGACGTTTTTTAATATCGTCCGACACGCCAACGATTTGATCGCCGGAACCGAGAGTAATAAGGAGTTCCGCGGCCGCAGTATTGAGGGGAATTATCCGTTTGGCCGGGTGAGGCAGTTCGATCCTGCTGCCGAGAGTATCATTGTATATAATCATGTTTTCTGAAGGCACTGTTCGATCCTGAACACCGGTATTCTGCACACAGCCACAGGAAAGGACGAATAAAAAAGCCAGAATTGTGGTTATTGATCTTGTATGGAGAAATAATTCTTTTGAAATCTGACAGCAGGGTCTCATTAATCGAAGTCTCCTCAGGAGTTATCAGGGTTTTCGGGATTTTTGACCGGAATATTCTTCCTTTAGAGGTAATATTTTGGAACAAGTAATGTGGGTTAACTTATGATAAAAATATTTTTTATTCACATTCAATCTTACTTATGTAAAAAAATGTAGTATTTTTCTTCATCCTTTAACCGGTTCATGAATCGTTTGAGGAGCATTCCGGACCAATGCCAAAACTGCTTCATCAGTCACAAGACGCCCTCTGGAAAACCATCACACAGATTCCAAGAACAATTGCACTCATAACCGCAAGCAGCCCGATCGATGTCCACATGATAGTCCCTCCCATGAGGGCCCGGATAGCATCGATCGCATAACTCAGGGGGTTCAACTCGGCAATAGGTCGGAGCCACCCGGGCATTACATTGTAGGGCATCAAGGCACTGGATGCGAAAAACAGCGGCATGCTGATCATTGAATTTACTGCACCATAGGAGTCCGTGTCTCCTACAAGCAGTGCAATTGTATTTCCTATTGCTGCAAAGAGGATGCCGAACAGCGCCAGAACAAAATAGGTGAGGAGATACTGTTCAGGCCTCAGTATCGTTGCGCCAATGAGTATGGCAACAATGAGGATAATGGTTGCCTGTAAAAGGCCCCTGCAGATGATAAAGCAGATTTTTCCAAAGAGTATGCTTTCGCGGGGGACCGGCAGGGCGAAAAACTTGTTCATCGAACCGAGGATCTTGTCAAATATCAGGAGTGATCCCCCGAGCATCGAGGCATTGAAGACGGTCATAACCAGAATCCCCGGCGTGATAAAATCCAGATAGTTGCCGGTAAATGTAACCGGCAATGTAAGCCCGACAAAAATCAGCCAGGCTGCAGGCATAATCAGCGTGGATACAACGGTAACCTTTCCCCGGAACCACTTGAGCATATCCCGGTGGAAATAATTATACACGCCTTTCATGATCGCCGCCTCAGCATTGTCCTGAACTGCAGATCATTAAAATGACCGGATTCCTCGTAGGGACCTACCCGTTCCAGGAAAACGTCATCCAGCGTGGGTTCGTGAAGGGATAGCGCGTGGATTGTCATGCCGGAGGTTTCAAGATATTTCGAGAGACGGGGAAGGGTTTCCCTGCCTTCATCTGCCATGAAACAGAGATAATCACCCTGCTTTCCAATCAGCGATACACCGGGAATATCGATCTCCCGGAAATCTCCCGACGCCCGGACGGTGATGATATTATGCTTGAGTTCCGCTTTGAGGTTCTTTGGAGAATCGATAGCTGCAATCGTCCCTTTGTCAATAATGGCAATACGATCGCAGTACTGGTCTGCTTCATCCATGTAATGGGTAGTGACAAAAACGGTCATACCGTTTTTCTTCAGGGTTTTGATATGCTCCCAGATCTTTTTCCGGGCAGCAACATCAAGCCCTATTGTGGGTTCATCCAGGAAGAGCACCTCCGGCTCGTGGACCAGTGCCTGCGCAAGCTCAAGACGCCTTCTCATACCTCCGGAATAGGTTCTTACCATGTCATCTGCCCGGGAAGAGAGTTCCATTACCCTAAGAACCGCATCCACCTTGTCTTCGGGATCCGATATCCCGTACATTTTAGCAAAGAAAAGAACGTTTTCCCGGCCGGTAAACTTCACATCGAGAGCCATTTCCTGCGGAACATAACTGATCTTCTGGCGGACTTTGAGACTGTCTTTAAAAATATTGCAGCCACAGATCCAGGCATCCCCTGATGTCGGGGGAATTAGCGTTGTGAGTATCCGTACTGTCGTGGTTTTTCCGGAACCATTTGGCCCAAGAAGGCCGAAGATCTCGTTATTGACCGTCAGTGAAATATCCTTTACTGCCTGGATATTCCCATAGGTTTTTGATAAGTTTTTGATAACAACTGCATCCATAAAAAAGCCTCAAAAAAATTACCGGTTTCCTGTTGACAGGAAACGGGAGATCCGTTTCTGATCAACCCGATCAGCGATCGCCTTGATAGAATCTCCCCAGGTATCAATGTCGCGTGCGGTCACAATGTCCACACTCCCTCCCTGATGATCTCCCTCCCCGACTTCATCCTCAAGCCATGACTCCACTTCGAGATATGTATTTTTCAATCCTTCGAGGACTTCCGGGTCAGCATCCCAGAGTTCCCGCTGGTGTGCTTCAAGAAGGCGGCGGGTGAGTTCCTCGAATGCATAGGAGTTCTTGTCCTGGAAGAATTCCTTCATCTCCTGGTTGAGGACATAGGTCTTGGTAATCTCGTCAAAGATCCAGCCGTCAATCTCCCCGGTGGATGCCTGCCATCCCATGAGGTGCTCAGTCCTTGTCGAGATCGCAGCGGCACCGTTGTACCCTGCATTTTTCATGGCCTCGATCCATTTGGGATTGAGCATCTTCGATCGCGTGACACGACGGATCTCATCTGCCATATCATGGACATAGACATGGTCCGGTTCCCGGGTATCCCCGTAATAGACCTTCACGTCATTCGGATTGAAATGCCGTGCAGCTGCGGTCATTCCCCCGTGATTTCCGAAGAAACAGCAGCAGCCAAGAAGATCGCAGGAATCGGATGCCGTTTTGTCAAATGTCACGTCAACGGTTGCAAGGTTCCGCGCGAACTGCTCCGGCTTGAGGTGGCCGGGATATTCCTTACCGTAAGCATAAGCATGGGTTGCCATGAAAATATCGACTAGATCTTTTTCCGTTTCCCAGGCACTTGCATGGACCGCGAGAGCGACACCGGTTGCGTATGCCCCCGGGGGATTGCAGAATATCCTCAGGGTCGCATTCCGCCAGTCCTCTCCGGTATCCTGCTGGGACATCAGCGCATGCTTCCTGACAAAATTCATATGGTCCGGCTCATCAAGGGATGCCACCGTGCGGATCGCATCATCGAGCATCTCGTACGCTGTGGGATAACAGTCCCGGAGGGTAGACGTGATCTCAACAGTGATATCGATCCGGGGCCGCCCGAGTTTTTCAAGCGGCACAACGGAGAATGACTTCACCTGCCCGCTGGCGTTCCAGACCGGTTCCACCCCAAGCAGGTGGAACATCTGGGCAAACCCCTCGCCATTGGAGCACATCATGTCCATGGCCATCCAGAAGAAACCCACATTCTCCGGCAGCCGCCCCTCTTCTTTTACGTATTTGTCAAGAAGCGACTGGGCAAGGTTTCTTCCCACTATCCATGCTGCCCTGGTTGGTGTCCGGTAGGGATCTGTGGAATAGAAGTTCCGGCCGGTGGGAAGGATATCATCTTGCCCTCGACTCAGGTACCCGGAAGGCCCAGGGGGTGTGTGACCCCCGTTCATGCCATTGAAAAGTGCTTCGATCTCCTTTGACTGTTCGAGCCGTTCACTGATATCCATGATCCGCATCTGGATGAGGCGGAGTTTGTCTTCCAGAGTTTTTGTCAGCGGGGTACCGAACAGACTCTGGAGGCCGGCAGAAGGTTCATCAAGTGTAGCCCTGATGAAGGTTTTTGCCTGCTGGTCAAGGTCCTCGATAATTGCTCCATAGGATTTTCCAAGAACCTCTGAGAACCGGTCCTGGTGACTGAAAAGTTCGTCAAAGTCAAGACCATGGATCTCTGCAATCGTCCGCCGCACACACTGCTCGCCGGTGTCGAACCGGATAATATTGTTGATGAACTCGACTCGCATCTCACCTGCAGGGATATCGCCAAAGATATGGACATCCTTGATGATCTGGGTGTTGCGGACTTTTGAGAGGACTTCATGCGCTTTTCCTTTCAGGACTTCGAACGAATCCGTTGCTGACAGGTGCATATCATTCTCGAGATTGATCTCGTGGACCAGGTCCCGGATAAGGTGTTCGAGTGCATGCTTCCGAGAGGGATTATCCAGCACGGTCTCATGTTCCCGGAGCATCTCATCGAGATCCTCCAGTTTCTCGTAAAGCTCTGACTGGTCCATTACCGAGAGCATGTAATCGATGAGGGTGGCATAGGTCCTGCGCTTTGCAAGGGCTCCCTCGGGAGGATTGTTGGCATTATAAATGTAGAGATAAGGGATATTTCCGATACAGACATCCGGCGAGCAGGCCGCGGACATTCCCACACCATTTCCTGGGGTAAGTTCAAGGCTTCCATGGGTCCCGACGTGAATCAGGACATCCGCATCGAACACTTCCTCGAGGTAATGATACGTTGCAAGGTACTGGTGGGGAGGCGGACAGAGCGGATCGTGAAGGATTTTACAGACCCGTCCATCACATTTTGGCCCATAGCAGCCCCGTTTCGGCTGGCAGCAGACCAGGACATTGCCAAACCGGACACCGGTGATGAGCATCTTACCTTCAAATACCATCCCTTCCCCGGGTGGAACACCCCATATGGCGTTAACCTTCTCCCGGAATACCGGATCGAGCGTGTCATACCAGGAGCAATAATCCTCCGTCGTGACCTGCGCGATTGCCCCGCCTTTGGCAACAATGTCCTGCACGGTTGTCCACCGGAATTCACACAATGCTCTCCGTTCAAGGATTATCTTGATGAGGGCCTGCCCGTCTTCAGGAACATTGTCTACCGTGTAACCTTCTTCCTGCAGCCGCCAGAGAATTTTAACCATGCTCTGCAGGCCGTTCATATGGGAGGCACTCCCCACCGTTGCTTCAACCCCATGGCAGGGGCTGTTGTTGAGCATGAAGACAACTTTCCGATCCGCTTTCAGAGTATTCTTCAAACGGATCCAGCGCCCGATCCTGTTGGCCACACGGTCGCACCGTTCCGGTATTGCAACCCGGGTCCCGTCAGCGCCGGGTTTTTCAAACGTTGCCCCAATCATGACCGGTTCGATCACCCCATCGTATTCCGGGAGTGAGACTGCCCACGGTACGTCATCTACCAGTCCTTTCAGGGCTTTCCATTCCTCAAGGGACTGGTGATAGGTGATGATCGGCTGGAAAACCGGTATATTGATCTCCCTGATAAGATCGGTACACATCCTGAACGGCTCCCGCTGCTCGTCCACAGGATCAAAGGGGTCGGTGATCACCGACAACAGGTTGACAATCGCGGATACCCTGGGCCTGTCCCCGTCAAGGAAATGGGTTTTTATGCATTCGAGAAGACCGATTGACCCAAGGGAATTATCCCTGAGAGCATCGGTGAATACCGGGATAACCTTCAGGTTCCGGGACTCAAGCGACCTGATAAGGGTATTCTCGACAGAAAGGTTGCCATTGATCCAGAAGGAATGCTCGATGAGGATGCCGATGGAGTCTGATCCTGTGTTGCTGTACCAGGATGCATACTCCTCAAACGTCGCGAACGGGGCCTGGGCTGATGGGTGACAGATACCCTGGCGGGGAACGCTGAACGGGAGGGGGACATCCTCCAGCGCAGGGGTGACAATTTTCCTGAGATAAAGTATCATATTCCGGAGATTTTCTCTTCCCCCCTGAGCATAATACCGGTTACAGAGATCCTGCTGGTCACGGGAAAGGAGAGCCCCGTCTATCACCCGGGCTTTGGAACCGAGGAGTGCAACAGGGATACTCCGGGAACGCTCCTTTATGAGGTGCTCCGCATTGTTGCCAAAGGAAGATACCCCGGTCTCGACCAGGATCACCGTTGCTGTTTTCAGGGCATTGATCAGGTTCTCTCTGAGAAGAGGATCATTATTCCTGGTACTGCCGGTAAAAATTGTACAGGTCTCCCCTGCTTCCCGTGCAGCTTGCCGGATACCCTGCACGTTTTGTTTTTTTGCGATAGCAACAATTCCCATTACGCTTCACTCTGACAAATACTATAGATAATCTCATTAAATAATCTAATCAAATAAAATCGTATGATTCAATAATACATTTTTTTATATTATAACATACCGAAATCGGTTTTTGATTTTAGGTAATTTATTTCAGGAGTCCGGTTACCGTGTGTACCTGGCACACACACGGAAAATTTATGGGTACACCGTTTCGGTCAGGTTTGCGCCGGAGAAAAATTGTGCTGCATACATGTCCAGAGCGTAATCGGGATCGACATCCGAGAATTGTTCCGGATAGGAAAGTTTTGCAAGATATAACAGGCCGATGATATTCCGTGGACCATAGAGGATATTACTGCTTACAACATAGGTCCGGTTATTCCTTACTGCAGATAAGGTTGAAAAACCCGGTCGTTGTTTCAAATCGTCATATACTTCCAGAAGATTCTGGGTGTTTTGTGCCTGTTCGCAGTTTTTAAAAATAATTTCAGGATCTTCGGCCATAATCCATTCGGGGGATACGACCGGATAACTCCCGGGCAGTTCTCCGGCAACATTCCGTACCTTGAGCCTGCTGAGATAATTGTAGCCGCCGCTCCCCTTTCCGGCAGTTGTGTACGCACCGCTCATTTCATAATAAACCGTGGGGCTTCTTCCCGTGCTGATGTTCTGTAATCTCTCGTTGATGAGAGCATCGTTCCTCTGGTAAAACCGCAGGTACTGCTCTGCCTGCGCTGAATGTCCGGTTATTTCTCCCATTGCCCGGATCATGGATGGCATGGCATCAATGGAGTAATAGTCAAAGTACGCTACCGTGAGGTTTGCATTCTTGAATTTTTCCTTGATTGTGGCTGATGTTTCCACGGGCATTAATACGATATCCGGGTGAAGAGCAACAATCGTTTCGAAATCCGGTGTCCCGCTCGCACCAACAACCGAGGCATTGCGCAGGTGATCTTTGAGAAGCGGATTTTTAAACGCCTCCTCTTTGTTTCCAATGATCGAATCCGCCGCACCAATTACAATCAGGTATTCGGTAGCATAGGTCGAGGTCGTTATGATCCGATCAGCAGGATGAAGGAGAGTAAGGGTATTTCCCGTCATATCCTCAAATGAGATTTCCTGATAGAGATCCTGTTGGGCTGGTGGTAGCGCAGTCCCGGTTGTCACACATCCACAGGATCCCAGAAAAAGAACCCAGATAATGAAGAGAGAGATGATACTTCCCGGTTTAATCCATTTTTTCCAAAGTGTGGGGCATAGCATAAAATAGGAAAAATAAAAAAAATTACGATTGGATGGTAATGGGTGTCGACGTTGCAAATAATTTCTGGGTTTTTCCATCATAAAACTTGATCACAATCGTTTTCCCTACATTCGCCGGGTTTACAAAAGCGCTGGAATCCAAATCTCCCTTTGTGTTAAGATATACTATGTTCCCGCCACCCATGTATTGCTGGGAAGTTGGTAGATCCGCTGCGTTAATTATTATCGAATCTCCGGGTCCGAATTTCTTGACGCTTTGGTACTGGGCAGTGGCCCAAATGGTGTTGTTGGTTACCATAACACTTTTATTGATCTCGTAAGTATTGCCTTCCGATCCAGTTCCCCAGACATTAGTCGGTGAAACAAGAACCTTGAGATCTATTGCGGAAAGGACATCTCCCCCATCATGATTGATGACCATCCCCCGGGATTGGCTGTACTCTCCACTGACGATGGCCGAAGGTGTCTTGGACTGGCTGGAACCGAGTCCCCCGGCAAAAGCGGATACCACGGCAGCAATCAGAATTGTAACAACCAGCATCAGCATTACACCCACAACGGGTGAAACTGCATTTTCATAGGTCCGTGTGGTCATTTCTTATCCCTCCACGGCATATTCCTGATTCACAAGGACTTTTCCTGACGGGATGTGGGTGACTTTGACGGTGATCTTATCTCCCGGGCGCAGGGACTCCCATTTACATCCCAGCATTGCAGTAAATGAATCAACCTCGGTTCCGCCCACACAGATATAATTCGTCCAAAGCGGCCAGTACTGATAGCGTTTGGCACCAACAGCCTCAGCGGCACTTGTATTGACGGGATATCCATAATTGGGAGGCCAGTTTGTCATCGTTGTCCCCGATACCCAGGAATAATTGCCGAAATTCTTCTCATTTGTTACACTTGAGACCCCAGGTCCTGATACGCCGGCCGGGGAAGTTTTTACGTTCCAGCTCCCGCTCGGGTATGTGGTGTATTGCGTGTTCGCACTGTTGGGAAGAATGGTGGCACCACCCCTCCCCCCAGTTGCATTGACCCACGATGTTGTGATCTTCAGATCTTTGGTCTGGATACCCTCACTTGCAGAAAGAACTTTCCACATTAGGTAAGTATCACCACTGCCATCATTTTTGAGGTGGAGTTCGAGTGCAAGAGACGGAGACTTTTTCTCTCCCGATGTCAACCCTCCCGCATACGCACTCACAACCGCCGCAATAATAATCGTCACCACCAGCATCAGCATAACGCCGACGACCGGAGAGACACCTTCGTCTCTGCACTTTCTCTTCTCAAACATCATAAAACCTCGATAATCTTCCCTAGATGTATCAGCATTTTTCATACACCTATCACATTTCGTAGCACTCAATGTTATAAAAATTATGTGTTTTGTAATTATTTCGTAGGAATTAAGGTTTATGGAGCGTGTATTTTACACAATTATTAATTTTGTAATGATACAGTAACACTAAAACAAAATAATTTATTACTATCCCGTCCCACACTCTCTACAGCAGACCCTTGGCAAGGCTGATCGACATGATCAGGAACAATATCTGTATGATACTATTGTCAAACGCCCGGGACCCAATCACACGAGGAATACAATGTTGACAGGTTTTTTATTGATCATAAGTATTGTACCTTTCCTCATCGGGCTGAACGGATTGTTCACTTCCCTGAAAAACAGTATCCGCGCCTCAAAAGATTCTCTCCTGCCGATAAATAATCCAGTTCCCCGGTCGATCTCACCTCAAAAGGAATTACCCGCACTGGACCTGCCGACCGCCCGGGCAACCAGTGAAAAAATTCTTTTAATCCTCGAAGCACCTAGCTGGCAAGGGGTGACATCTCTTGCAGCAGTCATAGCCGCAGCCCTGATATCCGGTTTCATCGTAATGTTCGTCGATCTCCCCCTCCCGGCCATGATCCCCCTCAGCCTCGTGGCTCTCGCAGCAGCCGGGCTGTCGGTAATAACGCTCCACAGAAGGCATGTTCATGGGACCTGGCTCCCCAAAGGGGCACTGGGTAAAAAAGGCGATGGAATCCCCATCCCGGACCAGAAAGAGGATTACCCGGTTGAGGAGAAATCCTCTGTCTCCCCGTGTGCACCCGATCTCCCGGAACAAGCATCCCTCGCCACATTAGAGCAGTACTGGGTAGTGGAACCCTATTCCTATGTGAAGATCGAGCGGGTCAGGAACGAGGGATTCACCTATGTCGTGGTAGAACCGGCAATCTCCCAGAAAGAGAAGACGATCCTGATGGAGACCTACGCACATCTTCGCGATATCATCATCTACGACGACACGGAGAAGAGCAGGGATGAGCGTATCGATCCGGTAGCTGTTGCGCGGATCATCCGTCAGTTCGATCCGGACATCACCGAAGACCGGGTAGAGATCCTGAAGTATTATATCCGGCGGGATCTCACCGGCTACGGTCCACTCGAAGTCCTCATGCGGGATCCGGCACTGGAGGATCTCAGCTGCAATGGCCACGATCTCCCGGTCTTTATCTTCCACCGGAGCTACGGCAGCCTGCCGACCAGCATCTATTTTACCGAAAGTGAGCTGAATCAGTTCGTCTTAAAACTTGCCCAGAAAGCCAACAAGCAGATGTCATTATCGAACCCCATGGTCGATGCAACCCTGCCAAATGGTGCCCGCATCCAGATCACCTACAGCGAAGTGGTCTCAACTAAGGGCAGCTCGTTTACGATCCGGAAGTTCCGGGCCGAGCCCATGACGCCACTCGACCTCATCCGGTTCGGCACCTATAACGCAGAGACCCTAGCGTTTCTCTGGCTGGCCATCGAGCACCGCAAAAGCCTCCTTGTTGTCGGGGGTACGGCAAGCGGCAAGACTTCGATGATGAACGCAGTCTCCCTCTTCATCCCGCAGAATGCAAAGGTCGTGTCCCTTGAAGATACCCGGGAGATCCAGCTGCCGCACCGGAACTGGCTGCCCACCCAGACCCGGGAACTTAATGTGGAAGGGATCAAAGGCGACATCGATCTATTCTCCCTCTTAAAGGCCTGCATGCGACAACGCCCGGAGTACATCATCGTGGGCGAAGTACGGGGCGTGGAGGCCCAGACGCTCTTCCAGGCCATGAACTCGGGTCACGCCACCCTCTCGACCATCCATGCCGGCAGTGTACATGAGGCAATCAATCGCCTGACACATGATCCGATCAATGTCCCGCCGGTCATGTTCCAGGCGCTCGATCTCGTGGTGGTCCAGTCGATCTATACGCTGGGAAAGACGAGGATCCGGCGCTGTCTCTCCATTCACGAGATTGAAGTCACAAAACACGGGGAGATCAATGCCATCCCCCTGTTTGAATGGGATATCCAGCACGATACGTTCAGGAAAGTAAGCCATAAATCCAAGGTTCTTGACGAGATCGCATTTCACTGTGGATGGGATGCAGAAGAAATGGAACGCCAACTCAAAAAACGTGAAGAATTTTTCTCATGGGCCCTTGAAGTGGAGCTGCCTACCCTCAGGGATCTAGCAAATGCAATTCACGACATGGGTGACTGAGCATGTTATTTCCTCCAGTACTGAGAAGGGCTGAGAAGAAGCTGGCCGATTTTGAGATTATGATCCACGGCAGCAACCTGCGTTCAGTGCTCCGATCTGCCCATCTCCCCATGACCGCTGAGGAGTACCTCCGGACGGTCCGGGTTAACCTCGCCGGCACGCTTGCAATGTTCTTTACGCTTTGGTTTTTTTTCCTGATCAGTGGATTCGAGCTGGATATTTTCGGCATGAAGACCACGGGAACCCTGATCTGGATCCTGTTGTTCATACTGATTGTGCCTGGGCAGTACGTGATGCAGATGTACTACCCGCAGATCATCGCCCATGGCCGGAAGAGCCGGATCGATCTGGACATGCCCTATGCAATCTCCTACATGCAGGCTCTCTCCACCACCATGCCCCCGTACGAGATCATCCGCAAAGTGTACGAAGAGCATGACATGTTCGGCGAGATCTCAAAAGAGTTTGGGATGATTGTCCGGGATGTCGAACTCTTCGGTGATGACCTTGATGCAGCCATGAAGAACCTGCAGCGCACCACTCCTTCCACGCATCTCCGTGATTTCCTCAACGATCTTAGCATTGTGTTCGACAGCGGAGGAAATGTCGCTACGTACCTCGGGGCAAAGACCGAGTACTACCGGGATCAGGCCAAACAGGAACTCGAACTGGTCCTCAAGACGATCGAAATCATGGCTGAGGTCTACGTAACGGCATTTGTTGCCGGGCCGATCGCGCTCATCATTATGATCGTGGCACAGGGGATGACCAATTCGCAGGGCATGGCATGGATCCTCCCGATGATGTATATCTGCATACCGGCCGGTGCCATTGTCCTCATATGGATCCTTTCCATTATGATGCCCCCAGAGAACCTGGAGATCTCGCGCAAGGAAACGATCGAACACGATTTTGGTAACAATGAACCGGGATCCAATGCGAAGGCACTTTCAGAAGAAGACCCGAAAAATAAGGAATTCTACAAGCGGATCGCAGCGAACAAGAAGCGGAATTACTATCTTGGCCTGCTTCGTCATCCATTAAGGACATATATCCGGAGTTATTATTATGGTCTTGGCCTTGGGATCATTTTTGCCGGGGTCATTGCCGTGATCTGGCTTACCGGCGGCTTTAATACCCTGATCCCCCATGACGTGATGGAGACCGTTCTCTGCCTGATGATCATTGCGTTCATGGCGCCGATTGCCATCTCATTTGAAGGCCGGCGATGGTATGTGCAGAGCATAGAATCCCACCTGCCGGATTTCTTAAGGGAACTCTCGGATATGAAGGATATCGGGATCACCCTGCACGAGGCAATCCACCGAATCTCAGGGGCAAAGCTGGGAGTACTGAGTTCCGAGTTATCGGTTGCTTCCCGGGATATCGAGTCTGGTGCTTATGTCAATTCTGCGCTGGTGAAGATGGAGGAACGGATCGGTCTTGTTTCCGTGAAACGTGCGATCTCATTACTCGTCCGGGCCAGCGAGATCACCACGAATCTCCGGCAGATCTTTATCATTGCAATCACCGATTTCGAATACTATCTCAAGCTGAAAAAGGAGCGCTCGAATACCACCATCATCTACGTGATGATCATTTACCTCTCGTTTGGCATCTACCTGTATACGGCATACCAGCTGAATGTGCCATTCCTTTCCGCATTCAAAGACCTTAATGTCAGTATCGATACGGCCGGCAATCTTACCGAGATGTTCCGCATCGGGATCATCCTCGCAACTTTTTCCGGCATCATGGCAGGGCAGTTCAGCTCGAACAGTATCCTTGCCGGGTTCAAGCACAGCATTGTGCTCATCGCGGCCACCATTGCCCTGTTCATGGTTATGATGTGAGGGTGCCGGATAGCACTCGGAGAACGTTGATATTTATTGTTTGGAATGGTTGAATCGGAGAGACCGCATGAAAAAGATCCGACAGAAAGACCTGCCTCCGGATCAGAGAACCTGGCTGGAATTTCCAAAAAATAAACCCCATGAAGGCAGTACAATCGCTTTTTTCTTGGCATCCTCATTATAATCGGTATACTTTATTTTGCGATAATCACTCCGGGCATCATGGATGCCCTGATGAGATCGACCCTCGGCAACGATTTAACATTCTTCCCAAAAAATGCAAGCACCGAATTCCAGATTGACGGTATTACCTACGATACAAAAGAGATAGTTATTGATTTTTTTAAGAAACTTTAATTAAATTTTTTCATGAATATCAGTTGATTGGATATTTCATTATGAGTACATCTTCCAGTATCTGATCTGCTGGTCAGGTACTCTCATCTCAAATCTCTTCATATTGACCCCGGTTCCCCTTCGGTCCTGCCCGGAAAACCTCAAATACTGCCCGGATTGGATCCACGGTGAAGAATCGCTCGTATTGCCCCCCGATTGCCGAAATTCGTGAGGAAACGATGTCGTATAACCGCTGCCAAAGCACTTATCGTTCGGGTTAAAATGCACCCCTGCTGCCGTTCAGCCGGGTGGGGAAACCCCTGAAAGAACAGGGATAATGACCGATCCGAAAAATACGGTCGAAAAAAATGAGGATAAAAAGTGATACTGTCTGAATCTCATCCTGTTGGTGCGCAATACTTAATCTTCAATAGCGATCGTCATGAGTATAACCGGCACGACACCTATTTTGTGCCGCCAGTTATCATCCCCGGTTTCTTATCGCAAGGGTAATGCCATACGGGTCAGGTTCGCTCATCCCCAATCTCCCTGTTTTGACCCCGGTTTTCCGATATCCGGATCCGGAAAACCTCACAAACTGCCCGGATTGGATGCCCATGGAAAAATTGCCCGGATTGCTTCCCGTAAGCCAAACCGGGCATGGAAACGATGGCAGATAACCGCTACTATTACGCCTGCTGATGGGGATAAATTCCCACCCTGATTCAGGTCATCCCAGCAGGTAAAACGCCGCAGGAATGCAGATGGTGCAATCTTTTTTTATCGACGACAATAGACCATATAAAAGAAAGTGTTTTTTGGAATACACTCCGCCTCCCGTTCAGGACGCACCAATCACTATTTCAGTGGCTTTATGGATCAGGGTCATGTTGGGATAGGGATAGGTTTTGAACGTCAGCTGAATTTCTCGCGGAGAGGGGTCCGGGTTCGTCCGCTGCACATTCCCGCAGGCGGTGAGCGTTTTTTTCACACTATCATCGATGGAATCAGACAATATAGCGTTGAACCGGCCGGCAGGGGCGGTGATGCCGAGATCCAGGCGGGTTGCATTAAGAACCTGTTCCGGCGGAAAGATGACTGTGCTATCCAGATTCAGCATGCCATTGCCGTTGCCGCTAATCCGGAAATTCCGGCTATCCGGCATCATATTGATTGTTTGGATGGTAATTGAAGAGCAGTTGCCAGGGCTTGTATACGATGGGACATATTCCAGATCCACCAGGGATTTGGCTAACTCGTACTTGACATCTTCCATGCGTTCGAACTTCAAGGGTGTTGAAAGGTTGCGTTCAGAGTTTATGACATACACATTTCCATAAGACCACCCGTACCCCTGGTTCTGCCAGAAATTGTTCACCGGCATGTAGGAGAATTTAACCATGCTCGAATAATGGTCCGGGGACGTGGATCCTGTGTCGTTTGTCCAGTTCAACTTCATGTATCCGGAAGGGGATGCATTCCAGATTTTTAGTTCCCCGCCGGACTTTACCGGATCAAAAGTAAAATCACCCCCCCCGAGTGGGATCGGTTCTGAAAGTTTCATGTTCTTTTTTAAGGAAACTGCGGTGTTAATATCCGATGAAAACCGGAGGAACCCGGATTCAACCTCTTTAATATGGCTGATCTCGGACTGGGCTTTCATGGATGGGACATAATACGCATTCCATGCAGCAAAGAAGGTCACCACGATGGCAAGGATCAACATCGCTGCAACGACCGGGGCCACGGCATCGTCTTTCACAGGCCAACCCTCCCGGTAAAGATCACGGTACGGGACGTTGTGAGCTTCACCGTTTCGTTTCCTTCAAGCCGGTCCGCCATGTATACCGTAATATTACTACCGAGATCAAAGACCGGCTTAGTGGGAACAAGCGTGAAACTTCCGGATTTTCCGGCAAATGTTTTCCGCACGGTTTCGTTACCGACAATCACTGTCAGGTCCTCTTCCTTAACCCAGTCTCCCCCCTTGTGCCAGAGCGTGATGTTATGCCCGTCACTGGGGGGAAGCATGACCGAGATGCTGGGATCCCGGTCCGTGGGGAGAAACGTAGAGAGCGCAGCCGAAAAGACCGAGAGCAGGACGATGACCAGTGCGATCATCAGCATATTGCCGACAACTTCCGATACCCCGGCTTCATGATTAGCATCACGTTTCACCGGCATCACACTCCCGGTAATCGCGCAGGTAAGGTAAACCCCAGGAACATCTTACCGGTTTTACTGGATTAAACGTGTGCGTCATAGTAAAAGAGCGTTAGATACTATTGTCTTATCTTCATTCAGTATAAAGTAATAAAAAATTTTCTTTTTGTAAAACTAAAAATTAAGTGTACCTTATCAGTTAGTGGAGTAATTTAAACGAGAAAACAGGCACTTTGATATAACATAGAGTATTACATTATCTAAAAAAAGTATAATTTTTCTGGTTGGGCGATATTTTTGATGCACCGGGACGAAAAGGCTGTCTCACCCGTTGTGGGTGTTATGCTCATGTTATCAGTGACCGTCATTATTGCGGCCATAGTCAGTGCAGCGGCCGGCGGACTATCCGGTACTGAAAAAAAAGCCCCTTCCGCAATTCTCGAAGTGCATTTCTACGATAACCGCTCCTATGGGGACTTCACTGCTCATGCCATGACGATTGAACACGTGAGCGGCAACCCCCTCCAGACAAAAGACCTGAGCATATCGACGTATTTCCGAAACCAGTCTGGATTAATCAAAGGATCGCTGCTCGGAGAAAAATCTGTACCCGGAGAAGCCGCATGGCCAAAATTCAATTCTGACACGAATTGTGGCGTTCTCTTTATCAACGATCAGGACCGGTTCGGTTCTCCCCTCCGATCCACCACGGGATATCAGAACTGGTTCGGGAACGCTTCTGCGGTTCTTCGGGCAGGCGATATCCTTGTTACACCGGCGCAATTCTGCGGTCCGGCCACACCACACAAGAACCAGGCGCTGAACTATATTCTCAATTTCGATACAACAGACCCGGAAAACGGATACCGTGCTGGATCGGTGATAGCAGTCCGGATCGTCCACATCCCCTCCGGGCAGGTCATTTTCGATAAAGATGTGGTGGTCGTATAACAATGCGATCTCCTGCTGATCAAGCAGTCTCCCCTGTAGTGGGTGTCATGCTCATGCTGGCAGTAACGGTCATGGTTGCTGCGGTTGTCAGTACCTATGCAGGCGGATTTTCCGGGGGTGCTGAAAAGAGCCCCCAGAGTTCGATCCGGGTAACCCCGGATTTGAACCGGCACAGTATCTTTTTCGATCACACGGGCGGGGACCCGTTTACCCTGAATTCGATTGAAGTCGTGTTAAGAGCTCGGGATAATAAGACTTCCCTGTCCACGTTGGATATCGGAAGCAAGGTCATCGCATTTGATGAAGTAGGCAGTACTCTCAGTGGCGATACGACTATCCAGGCAGGCGATACGTTCTATCTCGAAGGTGAGGAGTATGACGGGGGCCAGGGCATGAAATTCGGAAGCCTGGTCCTTATAAAAAATATCAAAATAATCTGGTTCGTGATCGACAAAGAGACCGGCAAAACCATTGCACTGGGTTCATTCTATCTTTAAAATGGCTGATGGAGCAGGTTCCAGAAAGTCCCGTGTGAACTTTTTTATCTTCTGGATCAAAGCGCACTATTCGCCCGGAACGGCACGATAAATTTCCCGAACTCGTTATCCACAATGAACGATTCGACCCCGTACACCTTGTTGATACATGCCGGCGTCAGGACTTCCTGAGGCTTCCCGTATCCAACCATCTTCCCGTGGTTGAGGACTACTACCAAATCCGCATAGCGGTACGCGAGGTTGAGATCGTGCACTGCGATGATCATCCCCGCTCCGCGTTCCCGGGTAATATTCCGCATCGTCTCCATCACTTCGATCTGGTACCGGATATCAAGAGCGCTGGTGGGTTCATCAAAAACAAAAACCCGGGGGTCCTGCGCAAGTGCCCGGGCAATGAAGACCTTCTGGCGCTCTCCCCCCGAGAGCTGGTCCATGAACATCCCGGCCATCCCTCCCATCTCAAGAGCATCGAGAGACTGCTGCACCCGGGAGAGTTCCTCATCCGAAACAGCCCACTTGATATGCTGGCGCCGCCCTAAAAGGACCGTTTCGAAGACCGTGGAATAGAGTGTGTACGTAAACTGCTGCGGAACATAGCCGATCATCTTGGCAAGATCCACCGGATCGATCGTATCGATATTTTTCCGGTCTATGGAGATCGAACCCGCCGATTGCCGGTGAACTGAAGCTATTGTCTTGATGATCGTGGATTTCCCGGACCCGTTCGGCCCGACAAGGGCAACAATCTCCCCGCTCCCGACCGCGAATGAAACGGAATCCACCACCCGTTTTTTCTCGTAATCCTTGCTGATGTTCTCAATGACAAGTTCCATTCCGGCTACCTCCTAATACAATCCCCGTCCTCTGCCCCGCATGATCAGGAAGAGGAAAAACACGCCGCCGATCGCATACATGATGATACCGACAGGAATCTCCACCGGGCTCATGATGGTCCGGGCCAACGTATCGGATACCAGCAGGATTGCTGCACCCATGAGACCTGCACACGGGATGAGGTACCGGTGATCGCTGCCAATGATCATCCGGCAGATATGAGGCCCCATCAGGCCGATAAACCCGATAACCCCGGTAAATGCAAGACAACAGGATGCGATAAAGGTAGAGATCATCAGGCCCGAAAGGCGCAGGCGCTCCACGTTGATACCGAGATTTTTGGCCACATCGTCTCCTGCAGAAAGGGCATTCAGGTCCCAGGCCATCCGTTCGAGAAGAACAAAACAGATGACGACAAGCGGGATAAGGAGCAGGACCGCACTCCAGCTGGCGCCCCACATGCCCCCCATCAGCCAGATCATCAGTTCCCGGAGTTTCTCATTATTGGTAATGTACTTGAGCGACATCACTCCCGCAGTGAAGATGTACCCGATGACAACCCCGGCAAGGATGAGGGTGGACTGGGTAGTTCCCCGGGAGCGTGAGATCCAGTAGACAAGGAGCATGGAGAGCCAGCCGAAGAGGAACGCCATAATAACGATGAACATATCATAACTGACCATGAACAGGCCCGCAACAATGCCGGGACCAATGACAATAGCGAGCGCAGCACCGAACGAGGCGGCGGATGACAGCCCGAGGGTGAACGGGCTGACCAGCGGATTGCGCAGGAGCCCCTGCATCACGGCCCCGGCAACTGCAAGACTGACACCGGTCAGGATCGCAAGAAAAATCCGGGGGAGCCGGAATCCGACAACGATCAATTCCGCCTGGGGATTTCCCGGTGCCGGAATGGTGAAGGGAATGGAATCATACCACCCGGCAACGTAAGGCAGGTACGTGTGCAAAAAGTTCTGGAGGGATACCGCACAGGAATGTCCGACCGCGAGGATGGTATCCTGCGGTGAGATCGAGACCGTGCCTATCCCTGCGGAAAATACAGCGGAGATGATGACGAGGAGCGAGAGGCCGGTGAGCAACGCGATGCGTTTTGAACTGCCTTCCTTGTACAGGGAATGAACGGTCGTGTTTTGGGGTAATGCCGGGGGATTGTCGTCTGCCATGAATGTGCCTCAGGAATTTTTCAGGAAATACAGGGTTCTGCAAGATAATGAGGGATGACCGGTTTTTACATGCCGATTCCTTTCACCACATCGGCAATCTGGTCAGCCTGGAGATCCTCAAGTTTCAGGTACTTCGCACCCAATTCGTCAGAGAGAATCTGCGCAAGACCGAAGGCAATGAACCCTTTTTCAGAATCAATTACGAGCGAAGATATCCCCGCATCGCGTATGTGGGCTGCGACTTCCTTTGCATCGTCCATAGGGGAACCGGAACCCATGCTCACGTTTGCCTTCCCGTCCGAGATCAGGATCAGCCGGGGAATCGTATGCTGGTTGATCATCTTCTCGCGCTGCAGTACCTCAAACGCCTTTGACAGGCCGTGGGCGAGTGGTGTTTTTCCCCCAACGGGGAGTTGCTGCATGTATTTCCGGGCCAGTTCCACGCTCGATGTCGGCGGGAGAAGGACTTCTGCGCTCTTGCCCCGGAAGATCACGAGGCCAACCCGGTCGCGTTTCTGGTAGGCATCGATGAGGAGGGAGAGGATCGCACCCTTGACTGCCGTCATCCGCTGCTGGGCCCCCATGCTCCCGCTTGCATCGACTACGAAGAGTACGGTGTTGCCCATCCTGCGCTCACGGACTTTCTCGCGGAGATCCGACATCTCGATCTTTACTGCAAGGATCCCCTCCCGGTTTTTCTGGCGCGGAGCTGCCGCCCGGATGGTAGCGTCGAGCGCTATATCCGGCCCGATAGTTTCAGGAATCCGGCTCCGGACATATTTCCCGTCCCGGGATTCGGTGACACTTCTACGGCCGCTTCCTTCCCGCTTGAACGAATCGATGCGACGGGGAGTAGCGAGTGGTTTCTGGTTCACCTTGAACGGCTGTCCTTCGGCAAACTGGGTGGTGGTGGAACCATCGGGCATAGTATTCTCTTTGGGCTTCTGGTTCTCGGGATTCTGCTCCTGCTGCTCGGGCTGCTTCTTCTCCTGCTGCGACTTCTGGATGGACTGCTCCATCTTGTCCTTGTCCATCTGCTGTTCGGAGAACGGCTGCCTGCGCATGCGGTGGGAGAGCACGAGCTCGGCTGCTTCCCGGACATCCTCTTCGATTACTTCGGTACGGCCTTTGAACGCAGCAATAGTAGCTGCTGTCTTCATCATCACGATATCGGCACGGTGGCCGTCGACAGCCATGTCGATGCAGATCTGGGCGATCATCTGGACCATCTCGTCAGAGACCGTAACCTTTGGCAACAGATCCTGGGCCAGGATAATGCGCTCCCTCAGGTCCTGCTCATCGGATTGCCAGGATCCGATAAAAACCTCCGGTGTGCCTTCGTAATTCTGTCGTCTTCTAATGACCTCGACCCGCGTTTCAGCATCGTGAATGCCCTCGATGTCCACGCAGAGACCGAACCGGTCGAGGAGCTGGGGACGAAGATCCCCTTCCTCGGGATTCATCGTCCCGATCAGGATGAATGCTGACGGGTGTACGTAAGAGACTCCTTCCCGCTCGATGAAGTTCATCCCCATTGCTGCGGCATCGAGGAGGACATCGACAATATGATCGTTGAGCAGGTTGACCTCATCAACGTACAGGATATTCCGGTTTGCCTTTGCGAGAATGCCGGGCTCGAACTTCTTCTCCCCCATCTTCAGGGCGTGTTCGAGATCGAGACTGCCCACCACCTTATCCTCGGTCGCGCTGATCGGCAGTTCGACAACCCGCATCTTTGAGGATTTGCTGATCAGGTCCGGGTATTTCTTCTGGCAGTCGACACACATCCCTTTGACATCTGCCGGATTACAACCGAAGATACATCCATCCACAACCAGCCGGCTCGGGAGAAGGTGGGCTAGAGCGCGGGCTGCGGTGGATTTGGCCGTACCTTTCTCTCCCTTGATCAGGACACCGCCGATCCGGGGATTGATCGCATTGAGAATGAGGGCCTTTTTCATCCGCTCCTGGGCGACAATAGCGGAAAATGGGTAAATGTCATCGAAGTGGTGCATACGGGGTCTCCTCAAAGAATTGTCAATGGTGATGGTGGTGGTGCCCTTCATGGGAGTGCTCTCCTGCCTGCGACTTCTGGATAGACTCTTCCATCTTCTGCCTGTCCATCTGCTGCTCTGAGAAGGGTCGCCTGCGCATGCGGTGGGAGAGCACCAGTGCTGCGGCATCCCGTACATCCTCATCGTTCACGGAATTGCGACCGTTGTAGGCAGCAATGGTTGCCGCAGTCTTCATCATGGTGATATCGGCCCGGTGGCCGTCAACTGCCATATCAATACAGATCTGGGCAATCATCCTGAGCATCTCGTCAGAGACCGTGACCTGCGACAGGAGCTGTTGTGCCCTTACAATGCGGTCCCGCAGTTCCTGCTCTGCCGATTCCCATGTGGGGATGAACTCTTCAGGAGAATCATCATATTTCTGTCTTCTCCGGATAACTTCGACCCGGGTGTTGGCATCGTGAATACCCTCGATATCCACACAGAGCCCGAACCGGTCAAGGAGTTGGGGACGCAGTTCCCCCTCCTCCGGGTTCATGGTACCGATCAGGATGAAGGCCGATGGGTGGACATACGAGACCCCTTCCCGTTCGATGAAGTTCATGCCCATCGCAGCTGCGTCAAGCAATACGTCAACGATGTGATCGTTGAGCAGGTTCACTTCGTCAACATAAAGGATGTTCCGGTGTGCCTGGGCAAGGATACCGGGTTCGAACTTCTTCTCTCCCTTTTTGAGCGCATGTTCGATATCGAGGCTCCCCACAACCTTATCCTCCGTTGCACTGATAGGCAGTTCGATGACCCGCATCCGAGCAGTTGTTGTGGTAAGGTCCGCTTGTCTCTTCTGGCAGTCAAGACACAATCCTTTCTTATCGGCAGGATCGCACCCGAAAATACATCCTTCAACTACCTCTCGGGCTGGAAGGAGGTGGGCGAGTGCCCGGGCAGCGGTGGATTTGGCTGTTCCTTTCTCTCCTTTGATCAACACCCCTCCAATGCGGGGATTGATCGCATTCAGGATAAGGGCTTTCTTCATCTGTTCCTGGCCGACAATTGCTGAAAACGGGTAAATATCATTGAAATGATGCATTATAATTCACCTTCATTAAAAAAAACTTGATTCTGTATTACCTTGTACATTTTTTATTCTAATAAATATTGTTAAATTCTCTCAAAATATTAAAAGGTAAGAATTTTCTATGTTTACGTAATAATAAGAGTCCGGATAACAGAGATCGATAGTATCAATCAGCCAGACAACTGGCGCCAACTTTCTCAAGGATCCAGGATTTTACGGGGTATAGTCATGCGTATTACAGCAATAATGGGCAGTTCATTGGGACGATTATTGAAAAATGCCACTGATGAAGCAAATGTGGAACTTGTATATTTCCAGAACCGGACTCTTGCGGATTTCCCGGAAAAAATTCCTGAAGCCATTGCCGCGATGAAAAAGGGAGATGTTGTCCTTCTCTATCTTCATTCCGAATCCTTCTGGGAACAAATAAAGCCCGATCTCAAGGAGGTAGGAAAAACGGTCCACCTCATTACTGTGGGCGATGATCCCTCCTACTGGGCCTTCTCTTCTGTTGATCCCCAGATCATAAGAACCTGCCAGAAATATTTCATGTATGGCGGTGGAGAGAATTTTAAAAATCTCCTGTCATACCTGAAAAAAAGCCTGTTCCACGAAGATATTGCCGTTATCGATCCAATTGAAATCCCCTTCCAGGGAATTTATCATCCCGACGCCCCGACCTACTTTATTGATACACCTGCCTACCTCACCTGGAATTCGCAAACACATCCCCATGGACCTGTAGTGGGACTCCTTTTTTCACGATTGTCATGGACTTCAAAAAATACCGCAATTGAGGACGGGTTGATCTGGAGTCTTGAGCAGCAGGGCATGAACGTTATCGCTGCATTCTCTTATGGGGTCCGGGATGATTCTGTCGGCTCAATAGGCATTGCCGGTGTGATACGACATTTCTTTTTGGACGGCGACCGGAGCCGTGTCGATGCGCTTGTCAAACTGATTATGACCCCGGTCGGCCCTCTTGCCGAGCCCGAATTCAATGATAGGGGAATTTTCTCGGGAGTCGATCTCTATAAAAAACTGAATGTCCCGGTCTTCCACCCGATCATTTCAACGTATCTTACTATTACCCAATGGGAAGAGTCACCCGGCTTGAAAAACGATGTGGCATGGGGTGTGGCCATGCCCGAATTTGAAGGAGAGATCGAACCGATCTTTATTGGAGCCCGTTCATCCGAAGCATCTGCGGAATTGTCTTCACATCCCGTTCATGATCGCTGTGAAAAAATAGCTCATCGAGTGAAAAACTGGATCGCACTGGCAAAAAAACCGGTCCATGAACGGAAAGTTGCCTTTATCCTGAACAACAGTCCCTGTGCGAGTGTAGAGGCCAATGTCGGCGCAGCCTCTCATCTCGACTCCCTTGAAAGTGTTGCCCGTATCCTTCAGCAGATGGCAGCAGCAGGATATTCAGTCACACCTCCTGAGTGTGGCAAAGTGCTGATCGACACAATCATGGAACGCAAAGCGATCTCGGAATTCCGCTGGACCACCGTGCAGGACATTGTGGCAAAAGGGGGCACACTTTCCCTGATGGACAGGGAAACCTATGTCCCATATTTCAAGAGCCTGCCCCCTTCCGTTCAGGAAAAAGTGCTCAAAACATGGGGCGAGCCGCCGGGTCTTGGCATGGTGCTTGATGAAAAAATCCTCATCACCGGTGTCCAGTACGGTAATGCAACCATCAGTGTCCAGCCAAAGCGTGGATGTTATGGTGCGAGATGTGACGGAGAAGTCTGCAAGATCCTTCATGATCCGGAATGTTCTCCACCTCACCAGTACCTTGCCACCTATTATTACCTGAGAGAAATCTTTGGTGCAGATGTTCTTGTAGATGTGGGTACTCACGGAAACCTGGAGTTCCTGCCCGGGAAAGGCGTAGGTCTCTCGCAGGACTGCTTCCCGGATGTCGCAATCGGGACGATTCCGCACCTCTATATTTATAATGCTGATAATCCGCCGGAGGGAACGATAGCAAAGAGAAGGTCCTATGCAACCCTCGTCGATCATATGCAGACGGTTCTGACGCAGGGAGGACTGTATGAAGAACTTGAAGAAATTGAAAATCTGCTCAACCAGTATGAGACTGCGAAAAACGATCCCGCCCGGGCGCATGCACTCCAGCATATGCTTCTGGATGCAATAGGTGCCGCACACCTCGATAAGGATATGCACTTATCCCATGACACCCCGCTTGCTGAAATGGCTGCAAAAGCACATGAAGCTCTCTCAAAAATCCGTAATACCCAGATCCAGAAAGGAATGCATATTTTCGGGGAAGTCCCTGAAGGAGAAAAACGGCTTGATTTCATCAACTCCATCATAAGGTTTGATTCCGGGGAGTTATCCCCCCGCAGGATTATTGCTGGAGTTGTGGGGCTTGATCTGTCGGAGCTTCTGACAAACCAGGATAAATATTCGGATGAGCATGGGGCATCGAACGGAGCTCTGCTTGAACGCCTGGAGAGTATAACAAAACATTTCATCTGGGCGGTGTTGAATGAACCTGATGTCCAGTACGAAACGATCTTTTCCTGTAAGATATCACCGGAACAGGTCGGTAATCTGGATATAATTCGCGACCGTATCCGTGATATCAATCGCCGTATCGATGACTCCAGGGAGATCGACTCCCTCCTCCACGGGTTTAACGGGAAATATATCCCCGCGGGACCTTCCGGCCTTATCTCCCGGGGTCATGAAGAGGTACTTCCCACTGGCAGGAATTTCTATTCTCTTGATCCCTTCAGGGTACCTACTCGTGCTGCTTCACGTGTCGGCCAGCGCCTCGCAGATGCCCTTATTGCAAAACATGTAAAAGATGAAGGGACCGTTCCGGAAAATGTAGCCTTCTACTGGATGGCCGGCGACATCATGTCCGCTGATGGCGAGATGTACGCAGAGCTGCTCTGGCTTTTGGGAGCAGAACCCGTCTGGCAGGCAAACGGGCAGGTAAAATCATTTACCATAGTCCCCCTGGAAAAACTCGGGCGCCCGAGAATAGATATCACCGTCAGGACTTCCGGAATTCTTCGCGACAATTTCAGTAATTGTTATGAACTGGTGGATGAGGCCGTTCAGGCCGTTGCCGCTCTTGATGAACCCCCAGAACAGAATTTCGTCAGGAAACATGCCCGGAAAATGATGGTAGAGGAAGGAACCAGCCTCCGTGATGCCACACTCAGGATATTTTCCTCCCGGCCCCGAACCTATGGGAATGGTGTCAATCTCGCGGTTCTTGCCAGTGCGTGGAAAACCGAGGCAGATCTTGCCGATATATTCGTAGCATGGAATGGTTATGCATACGGAAAGGACATCCAGGGAAAATTTGCTCATGAACAGCTTGCAGCCAGCCTGTCAACGGTTTCGGTGACGTTTAACAAGGTCCAGTCCGATGAGTATGACCTGCTCGGCTGCTGCTGCTATTTCGGGACTCATGGGGGAATAACCGCAGCTGCCCGCCATTACTCCGGCAATGAAGTGAAACCCTATTACGGAGATACCCGTGAACCGGAAAATATCGAAGTCCGCGATCTTGCAGATGAACTTCGCCGGGTTGTGCGGACAAAACTCTTAAACCCGAAGTGGATCGAAGGAATGAAAGAGCACGGGTACAAGGGTGCATCGGACATGATGAAACGCATCACCCGGGTCTATGGCTGGGAAGCATCAACACAGGAAGTTGATGACTGGATCTTTGATGACATTGCCGAAACATTCGTCAACGATGAAGAGATGCGAAAGTTCTTTGAAGATAACAACCCGTATGCCCTAGAGGAGATTGCACGACGCCTGTTAGAAGCCCATCAGCGCGGGCTCTGGGATGCTGATGAACAGGTACTTGAGAATCTTAAGAACAACTACCTGGAGATCGAATCCTGGATGGAAGATCAGGTAACCGAGGGAGACTATCAGGGAGGAAGTGTGGACATCATTACTTCTGATGAGATATCCGCATGGGGAGAGCCGATGAAGGATCTTCTAGCAAAAGTTCATGAAAAGTATCCCCGCAATTCGTAACATTTACTGGATTTACTACTATGAATGCGATAGAAACGACTGATCTGACAAAATATTATGGTGATCTGTGTGCCGTGGATCACCTGACTCTCTCGGTAAACAACGAGATCTTTGCCTTGCTGGGTCCAAACGGGTCCGGCAAGACCACGACGGTATTGATGCTGACCACCCTCCTGAACCCAACTGAAGGAAGTGCGAAGGTCTGCGGACACGATGTTACGCGTGAGGGGGAAGAGGTAAGAAAGAAACTCAGCTACGTCCCGCAGGATATGGCCGTGGACATCAAGCTGACCGGCCGGGAGAATGTCCGTTTCTTTGCGGACCTGTACGGGGTATCTCATGCCAGCGATTGCGTCGATGAGGTGCTTGAGGTCATGGAACTGACAGACCGGGCTGATGACCTCATAAAGACATATTCAGGTGGGATGCGCCGCCGGCTTGAACTTGCGCAGGCTCTGGTCCATGAACCTTCCGTGCTCTTTCTGGACGAGCCGACAATCGGGCTCGATGTCGCAGCTCGGAAGAAGATCTGGGAGCATATCCGGGGTTTGAGAAAGAAGGGCATGACAATTTTTGTTACAACTCACTACATGGACGAAGCGGACCAGTTCTGCGACCGGGTTGGAATTATCAGTAAGGGAAAGATCAATGCCCTTGGTTCTCCGGCGGAACTCAAGGCGCGGCTGATGAAGGATGTCATCACGGTCAGGGTCGACGGGACGTGCACCCCCCCATCGGTTGAAGGTGTCATCTTTGTCGGGCGTAATGGTAACGAAGTATCGTTCACGGCAGAGAATGGCAGCGAGGCACTTCCCGTACTCGCTGATTCGCTCGCCAGGTCCGGGGTTACAATCCGCGCCATGTCGCTGCGTGAACCTACTCTTGACGATGTCTTCCTGCAGGCAGTCGGCCCGCAGGAGGAGCCGCATGGATTTGAAGATGGAAAGTTCCGGGTTATGCTGCGGAGGCGGAAATGAAAGGCATTGTTACCTATATGAAGCGTGATTTCATCAAGTGGACCCGGAGCAAAGTAGCGGTGATATCGGCTCTTGTTATGCCTGCTGCATGGCTCATTTTTGTCGGTCTTGCCCTGCCGGTGAAATTCACGGGCAACTATCTCGATTTCATCACGCCGGGAATTCTTGTCATGACCATGCTCTCTGCCGGGTTATCCGGCGGAACACTCCTGATGTTTGACAAAATCCTCGGGTTTTTAAACAAGTTCCTTGCTCTTCCCACGCCCCGCAGCAGCATACTGATCGGTAAGATTCTGTTTATCACCGGACGCGGCCTGATCCAGACCACGATCATCCTCGTTATAGCGCTTCTGATTGGAGCAACCCTGCTCAGTCCAGTACAGTATGGTCTCACCTACCTGGTCCTCCTCCTCTTCGGGATCCTGATCTCGGCTTTTGCCACAACTATTGCGCTTTACCTTGATGACCACGATTCTTACTCCGCGTTCAACACGATGATCTCAATGCCACTCTTCTTTACTTCGAGCGCCCTGATGCCCTATAGTGTTATGCCGACATGGCTTGCGACCATCGCCCATCTCAACCCGCTCAGTTATGCCATCGATGCTGTGCGGGATGTGACGGCCGGGGGATTTCCCACCATGCCGATTCTCGTCCTTCTTCTTCTAAGCATTGTCGTTCTGACAATCTGTATGCAGGTTTTCCGGAAGGTGACGGTATGAATTTTTCATCATCCCATATGTTCGCGATCCTGCTCCTGCTTGCCATGGGGTTTGTCCTGTGTGCCGGGTGCAGTGCTCCGGAGAGCGGCACTCTGGTACCGGGTTCAACAAGCCGTACTGAAGTAATCCCGGCTCCTGAAGGTACGACCGTAGCTGTCCATGCTACTAACGTATCGCAATCCAGTACCTGCTCACCCATTACCATTACCCAGACTGACGGGTCCCAGGTCACCCTTTCCTGTAAACCCCAACGGATCGTTCTTGCAGGAGCCAACCAGGCCGAGATGATAATTGCCCTCGGCGCACAGAACCAGGTTGTTGGAGTGGTCCATTCGATCACCAATGTATCATATGTCATGGACAAACTTCCCCAGGCCGAAGATGTCGGGGACTGGCAGATCCCCAATGTCGAACGGATTTTAGCACTTCACCCGGATGTGGTGATTGCCTATGCCAGTTCAAAACCGAAAAACCTCGACCAGTTCACCTCTGCAAATATCACCGTTATTTACCTTGATTGTTTCCGGCTTTCGACTCTTGCCAGCGATGCCCGTGCAATGGGAAAATTGACCGGCAAATCCAACGAGGCTGAAGTCTATGCACGCATGGTGGAAGATACTGTTGCAGACGTGACCGGGCGAGTTAAGAAGATCTCGCCGGAGAATTACCCCAGCGTGTACTCTGAGTCTTATTCCGATTATACGGTAGCAGGACCAAGTTCAGGAGCAGGCGAAATGCTCACCCTTGCCGGTGGAACAAACATTGCTGATAATGTTACCTTGTCCTCAGCCAAGATCAATTCAGAATGGGTCATTGCCCGGCAACCGGACTTTGTCTTTAAGGTCCTCCCGTCATCTAATACCCTGACACTTCCAGAAACATTGAAACTTCTAAAGGACCGGCAGGGTTGGTATAACATTCCGGCAGTGAAAAATGACCGGGTTTATCTTATTTCCAACGATGTCCAGATGAGTCCGCGGGCCTATATCGGCCTTGTGTACACTGCACAGACACTTCACCCGGATGAGTTCCAGGACATGCATCCCCGGGCAATGCTGGATGAATACGCCTCGCGCTATGTCTCGGGGACAAATAAGACCGGAATGGTTTATCCTTAAGAACCGGGCGTATCCCATACTCTTTTTTTGTAAGTTATTATGTGTCAGATCCCGTTTAAACAAATATACGGTTCCAGAACCCCATATCTCACTTTAGAAAAAATACGCCCGTTTCGGGTTCCGTTTCCGTTTCGGCAGATCCGGAAAATCTCGTAATGTGCCCGGATTAGCTCACTCTCTGAAAATCGCTCAACCCGCCCCCGGTTTGCCAAAATAAACGTGGAAACAGTGCCAGAGATCGGCCACCAAGGCATCGGAAATCGCGATTAATTCTGCCACGTAGATTAGGCTGTTCCGATGTCAAAAAGGCTTCCGGAATGCGTTTAGCGAGATCTTTTTTTACGACGGAGATTTTGTGCTCCTAAAGAGGACTATCATCATGAGCACATCTCCCGATAATGCGACAGGGAAATCATCCCGGAAATGTATGTTTTTTAGAGTACTTTCATCTTCCCCCTGTGGACAAATTTCTTTGAAATAAAATATTTCGTGTTACAAATGTTAGGATCAAACCGATATTAATTATTACGACAATAAACAATCTTCATACGCAACTCTTTCGGGCTAAGGAAAAACATCCTCCCGGAAAAAAGCAAATCCATCACGATATGAGGCACTCATTATGGTAAAAAAAGGACTCTTACTCGTCGGGCACGGCAGCTCCATGCCCTACAATCAGGAACTCGTTGAGAAAACTGCAATCATAATCCGGAACCAGCATCTGGAATATGTGGTTAAATGCGGTTTCATGAACATGAACAAACCCTCGATCAAGGAATCGCTCGACGCCTTCCGGCACGAACCGATCGATGCCCTTGTTGTCGTCCCGCTCTTTCTTGCTAAGGGTGTCCATATTGAGAAAGATATTCCCGGCGAGATCGGACTTCCGGAAGGAACGAGAAAAGGGACATTTGCCCATAACGGGAAAACAATCCCGATGGTATATGCAGAGCCCATCGGTGTTGACCCCCTGCTCGCTGATCTCATGGTGAAGAACGCGACTAAGGCACTCACCCTCATCTGATCTTTTTTATGCGGGTCCTGGTGCTGGATACGATTCACGGCGCAGGAGAGATCGGTGCAGCCTATGCGGGGGCTGGGCACACGGTTGATGTTGTAGATATTTACCGGGGAACGACACCGGAAGCGATGAAGAATGCCCTGATCTGTTCGTACGATCTCATCAGCGTGCCGGTGCACATCGATCCGGATCACCCGCTTCTTGCCGGTAAGAATACCCCGCTCCTCACTCATCACGAGGCAGTCCGTCAGCTGCTGGGAAAGAGCGTTCCGCACCCCATGATCGAGATCACCGGTTCCCGGGGAAAGACCACAACCGCTCATGCTCTTGCCCATATCCTTGGGGAACGGGGAGTCCTGCATACTTCTACTGGTACGTATGCATTCCCGGAGAATAGCCTGCTATTTAAGAAGAGTATCGCGCCGGCATCGGTTCTCCCTGTGGCAGAATGTGCACGGCAGATCAACGGCTGGCTTGTCGTGGAGGAATCGCTCGGGGTGACCGGAGCCGGTGACCTTGCGATCATCACCTCTGCGGAGGATTACCCGTTCGCAGCCGGTAAAAAGAATGCCATGGATGCAAAGATTGCCTCCGGCCGGTCTGCTCCGCGCCTGCTCATTGCACCTGAGGTAAAAGCAGAAGGATGGAATGTCATCCATGTCGAGGACCTTGCCTGGTGTGACCGGGAGTCCTGCACGATCACCTGGCACGGGACACAGCACACGATCCAGAATCCTCTCTTTCTCCTCCCCCCGTACAGCGTCCCGCTTATGCTCGCTGCAACTGCTGCGGTGCTGCTGGGAGTAAACCCGGCACCGCTTGCACTGTTCGAGGCGCTGCCGGGACGGATGTCAATATGCCGCCAGAAGAATGTCATTATTGTCGACAATGCCAACAGCGGGACCAACAAGGAAACCACCCTCTGTGCCGCCCGGTATGCCCGGCATCTCGCACAATCGCAGGAACTTACCCTTGTGATCGGTCAGGTGGAAGGCGATGGCAAGGTCTGCGAGGGGTTCTCTCCCGTTCAGATTGCATCAGCGATAGAGGAGGTCCGGCCGTCCCTGGTGATCCGTGTTGGAGGAATTGAGGACCCCCTGAAATGCCCGGGAAACAATCGGGATATTCCGGATCGCATCTGTGCCACGCTTGAAGATGGCCGGAGAACTGCCCTTAGGATCACATCCGCAGGATCCATCGTGCTCTCCGTCAAGACCTGGAGATGAAAAACCATAAACTCATGGGTTCGTCGTTCCATCACACGGCCGGTGCGAAAAAATGTGAGGGATCAGGCCTCATAGGCCACGAGGATTGCCCCGGTCTCTTTCTCTGCGGCTTTAAGCTTGGTAATATCAGCAGCAGAGAGTTTCTTGTAGGGATGTACCTTATCATAGGCAACCAGGGTCACTCCGAGTTTCTGCTCAAGAGTCTGGATCTCCTTGATCGGCGCTTTTGCAAGTTTTGCGGGTTGAACACATTCCATAACGATCACCAAGGGACAGTATACTGCACTGCGAATATATAATTTCCCGAAAATGGAGTTGGTATAACGCAGATTTTTCTGGATTGCTGAAAACGTATGAACTTAAACGGGCTAAAAGAGTCAAGTTCCCCCAATATTTCCTGAGGTGTTGCCCTACAACCAGACCTGTACTTGCCAACCTGATGTACCCGTCACGGATTATTACTGCAAATTATTTTTCACTCAACACCAGTGTTATTTATTTTCATATTCATGGTACTTTATGAATGCATTGGTGAATTCACTATGGAACCGGACACGTACTGCCTTTGAGATGTTGGGCACCGGCCGTGAGGTCAATGTTCCCGGCGGAGATAGTGCTCAAAAGCAACCGGAACAAACTGAACAAGATACATCAATCGCAGGATCGAAGGGAAACGACCGGATGACTGGACCCCGAGTAGCGTGCAGTACTTCCGATACGGTTATGCCAATACGGATCTGCCCGCATTGCGGATATGAGATCCAGACCTGGATCCTTGGCGAACTCTCCTGCACCCGGTGCGAAAATGACATTCACCCGGGAGAGGGGATGGGATCAGTCCTGTATTACCGGGCATCCGAGATATCCCGGGAAGCCGGGTACAGGGTATGATCACTGCAGGCACTGAACATCATATGCTATAAGATCCATCAACGAGTGGTAATACGGAACCGTTTGGGGTACGAAAAACAAGTATTACCAAGTACAACTCCACTATCCCATTTTTCAAAACATTAAAAACCTATCAGCGATGATATTCTCATCAGTGGTGAATTGTACCCATGGAAGACGACCTCTCCCGGATAGGGATCTCACTCCCGAAGAACCTGCTCGACAAGTTTGATGAAATCTTAAACTTCCGTGGCTACTCGTCGCGCTCGGAAGGCATACGGGATGCGATCCGCACGTACATCACGTATTACAAATGGATGTCGGATGTCAAAGGTGAGCGCGAGGGCGTAATTACGATGGTCTACGATCACGAACAGCGCAATCTTCTCCAGGCCATCACGGAGATCGAGCACGAGTACCACGATATCATCAAGGCCTCGCTCCACTCCCATGTCACCCATGAGCGGTGCCTCGAAGTTATCCTCGTCCACGGCGATGGTTCGCAGCTCAAGTCACTCGCAGAGAAGCTGATGGCCCACAAGGGTGTCGAGTCCGTCAAGCTCACGACAATATCAATCGAAGATTAATATCAGGTATGCAAGGGGGATGAGAGATACTGTCCCTTTTACTATCTATTTTTTCATAGTGTTTTTCCCTCTATTGTCATCTGAATTACGTTACTTTTATCCGGAGAGGAGAACCGTTTTTATTGGATTGAATCCGCAGTGGTCGCAGCAGTCATGAATGACCGCAATTTTGCTACATTTTTAAAATTTATACTTATTAATTGCTACAAAATTACAAAAGTATAAGAATTACTTTACCCAATACTGGAAGCAGGGTATTGCTGACATCCCGGCAACACCCGATCTTTCGACAAGGTAAACGCCAGACATTGTATGGCCGTGCCCGGGCCGGCGGGGAAACCGGTTCCGGAAACGGCAGGAGTTGATTCTGATGAAAGCACAACTGTATGATGGCAGCAGGAAAGTCGTGGTTGACACCCGGCACGATGAATGCCTGTACAAAACACCAAGACCGTCAAAAATTTCTCCTGAAATCCAGCGGCAGGGAAAAGATCTCTACATCCATACCGATCGGGAAAAGAGGATCACGTACTATCTCCATCTCTGGGAGATCAGCAGGACGTCAAAGGACAAGATCATGCCGGTCTCCCCGGCTACAGCGGAACGTTTCCTGCGGAGCAAGGGGCTGATGTGCAACCTGTTCCCGAAGAGCGATCCCGTCACCACGCTCTACAACTGGGGATACGGGATTGCCGAAGAATTCTAAAAATCTTCTCTCAACTCTGATCCCCATTCACTTTTTTATTTGCCGTACCGGCACCGATAACGGGAAGCCGGTTCCAACTCTTGTTTGCCACTCCCTCCATTTCAGGTTCTTATCCCACGATATGCGGTATCAGCACGAACGTGTTATTGACGATAACAAAAAGGTAGAGTGTGATAAGGATGCAATAGAAGGCACAGCTTGATCCCCGGACCTGCATCTCGGCAACCAGCGAGACAAGGATGATCAGGATCAGGGTGCCTGCCTTGATGGCCAAGTGCATGAGCGGGCTTGTCACGATGCCTGCCATGGCCGGGTTCAGTTCGATCCCGCCCAGCCAGAGTATGACCTGGGTGCTGAGGATATCGAGCAGGAAGAGTGCAGCGAGGATGAGGGAGAACTCCGTGATCTGCCTGTTCGTGGCATCATCGGCCGGGAGGGAGCCTGGATATCCTGTTTTGGTCCCGGTGCAGTGTTCCTGTGCTGCCATGAACACTCATAGTACGTAACGGTATAAAATATTTTGTATGCTGGATAAAACCAATTCAGCCTTTAAATTACAAAAAAGTTTATAATTTCGTCTATTTTAGGATAATTACAATTTATTGTAGCATCGAATGTGATGCGGTTTGAAACCCGTAGCATAGGGTGAGAAGAATAAGAGTTGATTGGGAAAAGAAGCTTTTCCACAAAAAATTCCACTATTTTCTCATTCCGGCCTAGTATCCGGGCACGGATGGGATATGGGCAGGAGCGAAAAAAGCCTCGGTAAAAAGGGCTTTGGCAGCCATCCGGTGAGGGCGTTTCCGCCCGTATTTTGGCAATAGGTGTGAATATAGGGCGTATTTTCATGAGGGCCGGAATCAGGGCGATTTACAGGCTTTTTCCGGATCGGAAAAAGGGGAACGGAGCCCGTATGGGGTGTATTGGGGTTACTCTCTTAACTAGCCTGGAAATGTCCCGAAATTTAATCATGCCGCAGCGGTATCGTACACATTCGCAGGTTACATCCCATGCTCCAGCAGCTTCCGTTCATGCTCAAGCACAAACTGTACAAAGTTATCCTGATCATAGAACCGCCTGCAGGAAAGGGGTGTGTTCTCCGGGGGCTCAGAGCGGAACATCAGGATCCGGTATCCCATGCGGGGTTCGTACGAATATCGCACCTCCAGCAGGTGCTCGTGCCCGTGCAGCCCCGGGTTCCGCGTCGGGTTGTAGGCGATGGCAACCGCCCAGCGCGTTACATCCATATCGAGATAGACCGTGGCGACAAGGAACCGGTTGCTCTTCCGGATCATTATCTCATTCTCGAACCGCTCTGCAGCCTGCCGGGTTGCCGGCTGCGGGATTATTCCATGGAATTTCGGCATGCTGGATCTCCGTCTTTCTCATTTTCGCCCGGTATCTTCTTTACTCTTAGACATCTGGTACGTATCCCCTGGGACAGGAAATCCCAAGGCGGCCTGCCGGGCAAGCATTGCAATAACGCAACCGGATAGGGGCTTTCCCGCAGCTGACTTATCCTTCTCACTGTCATGCAGTATGCGGACGATTGCATCCCTGGCTGCATCATAAGGGAGCAATCCCCATTCAGCTTCATCCAGGAGGTGGAGGGCTGCTGCAGCCTGTGCAACAGCACCCGGGTTCTGCGACCATCTTCTCAGGTACTGCCCGAACCGCTCCCGCTCGTCACGGTTGGCGCTATCGATATAACCTGCCCGGATTGCTGCGTTTAAGAGATCCTCGTCTTTAATCCTGAACCGGGATAATCGCACCAGTACGTCCCGCTGTGATGCAGGAGAGAGCCCGGTCTCCATCTCCAGCGCAGCGTGTGTTGCCTGCATTACGGTCCTGCCAATCAGCTCCCCGAGTTTGGAGTGCTTTCCGGCATTCGAAAGATGCCGGGATGAACTGGGATTTGCGATGATTGCAATCATGTCCGTCCCGGACCCGGTCGCAATGCCCGAAGAGTAGATACTCCGGGCCATCAGCTGCTGGAGGGCCACAGCCTTTGCTTCGGTAGCTGTCATCACCGCCCGTGTCATAGTATACTCCGGAAGATCGGCATTGATGAGCAGGATTGTATTGATCGTACCTCCGACCGTCTCGACAGAGTCGCCATTCTCGTAGTACGATGCCGGGTCACCGGCTCTTCCGCCATTTTTGGCGATCCCGGCAGTTACCATCGCAGTGACCGTGAGATCCCGGAACGACTCCATGACAATGGCGGTGTTCTTCATCTCCGCCCGTGTGATGAGGCCGGTTGCGGTTTTTGGGTCCAATCTAAGGTTTCGTGCAACACCATTGAGATACTGCTGCACGCTCCCGTCACCGGCATGACAGACCTCGCATGCTTCAAGGGAAATCTGGTGGTTGAAAACCGCCTCTATGTCCTCGCGGTATCCCCCGTTCATCCA
>Ga0209340_1000444_pt1 | contig 44382 bp, 40 predicted proteins | sample EPASupsiteSAE323_FD_187266 | JGI IMG/M metagenome (GOLD analysis project Ga0209340, IMG submission 187266) | Bioremediated contaminated groundwater from EPA Superfund site, New Mexico - Sample SAE3-23 (SPAdes) (version 2) | ecosystem: Environmental > Aquatic > Deep subsurface > Groundwater >... | reverse complement strand
ATGGAAGCACAGAGTAGTGGTTACTCTGTTTTATCTAAAATTATTCGAAACCAAAAAGAGAGTCAAATCTTGGTGGCTGTTGCGGTGGGGGTACACCTGTTCCCATCCCGAACACAGAAGTTAAGCCCATCAGCGCCGATGATAGTCGCAAGGCAAAAGTAGGCCGCCGCCAAGATTTGGCTCTTTTTTATAAGAAATTCAGGAAAGACACTTGACAAAAGTGTCTTTTTTTGTTAGACTGTTGTATCAGATTCAGTCATGGGGGCTGATTCTGAGCTTCAATTGTCTGTTGGAGAATTCAGTGAGCTACGAGCAGGGTTTCTTGGATCGCTTGTCGGCGAAGGAAATTGCTCTTCTCAGGGCAATAAGGACGTTCGGGCGTGTTGACAGGAGGCAGCTCCAGCACCAGCTCGGACTAGATTGTTCCGAGCTTGGTGGACTCCTCGGTGGGTATCTTGCGAAGCAAGAAGCCCACAAGGTCATGATCATCAAGTGTGAGAAGCCGGGGCACAGGTTCAAGCTCAGGATCTGGCAGTGGGTTGGTGGAGGGCTCGAAATCCCTCTCCCAGTCCGTCAGTCCAAGAGGACACCTCGCCGTCATCTCCACACGGAGATTCCCATCACGACGCTTCGTCGTCGCGACGGCTACGTTCGTCATCCTCATCGCGCCTACAGCGAATGATCAGCTGAAGGCGCACCCACGAAAAAAGACCCGAGGCGTAAAAACCTCGGGTCAATCAATTAAATTTCTATTTGGAGTGATATTGGACAATGGTCAGAACCCATGATGTCCTGATGAATATGAGCACCTTTGAGGTGTTTTTTTGTTTTTTCATTGACCCAGAAAGAATCAATACGCCATCCAACATTTCTTTCTCGTGAACGGGTTTTCATATCCCACCAGGAATAGGAATCTTTTTTATTTGGAAAAAAGTATCGGTATGTATCAATAAATTTTTCTTTTGCTATTTCATCAAGAAGTTTTCTTTCTTTCAACATGAATCCAGAATTATTTTCATTTGCTTTTGGACGAGCAAGATCAATTTCATTGTGTGCAGTGTTCAGATCCCCACAAAAGATAATTTTTTTACCAGTAGTATTGAGTTTTTTGATGTATTTTATAAACAACTTATAAAATTTCATTTTGTATTCAAGTCGTTCCTCGTCTCTCCCACCATTTGGAAAATAAATATTAAGAAGAATAAAATTTTTGTATTCAAGCTGAATCATTCTGCCTTCTTCGGATAAAATATTTTTTCCAAAATCTGTTTTTACTTGCATGGGTTTTTCTTTTGTATAAATTGTGACGCCACTGTATCCTTTTTTTTCTTTGTCACAATTCCAAAAGGACTGATATTCTAAAGGGGATTGAAGTGTGTTACTGAGCGAACTTGGGTCTTGTACTTTTGTTTCCTGAAGGCAAACAAAATCATAATTTTCTTTTTTGAGCCAATCAAGGAACCCTTTTTTTTCTATAGCACGTATTCCGTTTACGTTCCACGATGCAATTTTAATGAGTTTTTTCATATGTTTTACATGATATATTTCATAGTAATCATACATTATTATACACGTTCTGGGAAGATTATAGAGGGAGAAAGTTTTCCACAATTGGGTACTCTTGTAAAATTCATAAAAAACTGTTATATTCTCATTATCAAAAATCAATAAAATATATATTATATGCACGATTACGACGCAACAAAACAAATGGTACTTGAACACATGCAAAAATTGTTTGAAGAAATTGAGGCTGAGGCAGTCATGTCACACCAAGAGAAATACGCGCTTCTTGAAGATGCTTTTGAAAATGCTACTGATACTGATGAACTCCGTGTTGCGTTTGATCAATGGTATATGGATCATTCCGAAGATATTGGACTCGATATGCTGGCTGATGAAATTTGGGATCAAGCACTCTCTGGAGAAGCGAGTTCAACTGATGCGTATATTTCAGATGATGATGACTTTGACTTCGAGGAAGAAGAAGACGGCGAAAGCGAAGATGAGGATTTAGAAAAAGAAATATAAAAAATAAAATACCCTTTACAGAAGGGTATTTGTTTTGTATGATTGGAATGATATTCATTTAAATTATATAGATATGGAATCCCTAAAAATTATTGCAAAGAAATTGGTTGTAGATGGAAAAGGAATTCTTGCAGCAGACGAGAGTTTTTCTACTCTTGAAAAACGTTTCCAAAAAATTGGAATTGAATCTACAGAAGAAAATAGAAGGAAGTATCGTGAAATGCTTTTTACTACACCTCAGATTGAAGAGTATGTGAGTGGTGTTATTTTATTTGACGAAACGGTACGTCAACATACAAATGCTGGTTTAAGTTTTCTAGGGCTTTTAAATGAAAAGGGGATTATTGCTGGTGTAAAAGTAGATGAGGGTCTGGAACCACTAGTAGAGTCACCAGAGGAACAAGTGACAAAAGGACTAGAACATTTGGATGAAAAACTAAAAAAATATGCAGAATTGGGAATTCAATTTGCAAAGTGGAGAGCTGTTTTTACCATAGGCGAAAATTTTCCTTCGGATGCAGATATGCGAGTGGATGCTGAACGCCTAGCTGAATATGCAAAGATTTGCCAAGACAATCATATTGTTCCAATTGTTGAGCCAGAAGTCCTTATGGACGGAAGTCATACACAGGAACGTTGTTATGAGGTCACTGAGCTTGTTTTAACCCATGTTTTTGATGAATTGAACAAAAGGTATGTAGATTTAGAAGGGATGCTCTTGAAGCCAAATATGGTCATTGCAGGCATGAGCAGTACAGAAAAGAATACTCCAGAAGAGGTGGCTGAAAAAACGGTTGATTGTTTTTTGAAACAGGTTCCAGCAGAAGTTCCAGGAATTGTATTCCTTTCTGGTGGACAAGGGGAAGAAGAAGCTGCTTTGAATTTGAATGCTATAAATAAGACAGGAAAGACCCATACATGGAAATTGACCTTCTCGTTTGGAAGGGCACTCCAGAATACGGCTCTTGAAATCTGGGCAGGAAAAGATGAGAATGTTGAGAAGGCACAAAACATATTTTACGAAAGAGCAAAGAGAGCAAGTCTTGCTTCACTCGGAAAGTTGTAGAAGAAAAATTGACACTTTTATCGTAGAGGTATATACTTAAAACATGTTCATTGAACATGTTTTTTTATTCCATTTTCTATGGATATTTCAATATTCAAAAAAATTGGTCTTTCAGATAAAGCTGCCCATGTGTATATGGCTTTGCTTCAGTTAGGCCCAAGTTCTGTAAGAAAGCTTGCAGAGTATACTGAGATAAATAGGGGAACCACATATGATATTTTGAAGGAATTGCAAGATTCTGGTGTGGTCCATTTTTTTCAAAAAGAAACCAAACAACAATTTGTTGCTGACAATCCAGAGAAGATATTTTCTCTTATAGAAAATAAAGAGAGAGAATTAGAAAGAACAAAAAAAGAAATTGAAAAAACACTTCCAGAATTGAAAGCACTCTATTTTAGTGGAGGGTCACGACCAGTTGCAAAATATTTTTCTAAAAAAGAAATTGTATTTATTTTGGAAGATGTTTTGAACACCTGTGAACAAACTGGGGATAAGGTGTATAGAATTTATTCTACTGGTGAAATTAGAAAATATCTTTACAAAGATTTTCCAGATTTTTCAGATATTCGTATTAAAAAAAGTATTCAAGTAAAAGTAATCGCTGTTGGAGAGGGTGGAGAACTCCGAGGTTTGGATGAGAGAAAGTGGTTAAAAGTGGAGAATAAAAAACCAACCTATATCCTTATTTATCCGGGAAAAACAGCGTATATTTCACTTGACGCAAATGGAGAACCACTTGGTGTTGTTATTGAAAATGAAGGAGTTTGTGAAATGCAAACAATAATTTTTGATCAGTTATGGAAAACTTTATAAAAGAATATGTACGTACTTGATTTTGATAATACACTCTACAATACGCATTCAATGGTTGAAGAAATAAGTAAAATTCTTGAACGTTTTGGTGTGAGTACAAATCATATTCAGAAATCTTTAGACCTCGCTGTCCGAGGAATTTCTGGAAGTGATTATAATTATACTTTTGAATTGCATAAACAGATTTTGGAAGAAATGGGTTATGAAAATTTACAGAATTTAATTCCAGAATTAGAAAATATTTTTGCACAAAAATTTATTTTTGAAGACACACTGTTTTTTCTTGATGAATTAAAAAAACAACAAGAAAAAATAATTTTATTAACAGCAGGAAATGAAAATTTCCAAAATAAAAAAATAGATAATGCAAATATTCGAGAGTATTTTGAAGATATATATATTATTAAAAAGGGAAAAGAAAAAATAATTCAAGAATTGAGCATGCAAGAAAATTTATTATATTGTGTGAACGATAGTTTGTATGAAAATATCCAAATAAAAAATTTCGTAGAAGGTGTAAAAGTAATAACAAAATTTAATAAAGAAAAATATACAGAAGAAGAATGTGCAAATTCAAAAATACCATATTTTAATACCCTAACAGAAATTATCCAATATGTCCGAAATCAATAAGTCAAAAATAGGAGTAGTAATCCTCGCAGCAGGCAGGGGAACACGTCTTGGTTGTGTAGACATGCCAAAAGTTATGATGGAAATTGGGGGAAAGCCAATTGTTTCATACATTGTTGATACATTAGAAAAAATGGGTTTTTCGTCAAAACAAATTTGTTTAGTTGTTGGATATCACAAAGAAAAAGTCATGGAATACTTTGGAGAAAGAGTGACTTACGCAGTTCAAGAAGAATTGCTTGGTACTGCACATGCAGCATATACTGGTATGAAAGTTTTATCAGAAAATATTGAAGAAGTATTAGTAATTGGTGGTGATGATAGTGCATTTTATACAGAAAAGAGTTTACTACATTTACTTTCTATTCATGAAGAAAATAACGATACACTTACGCTCCTTAGTGCTGAAGTGGAATCCCCAGCAGGACTTGGTCGTGTGGTCCGTCAGGAGAATGGAGATTTCCAGGTCATAGAAAAAGAATATTTAACTCCAGAACAGGAAAGTATTCATGAAATAAGTACAGGAACATTTGTGTTCAAGAGAAGTTGGTTTGAAAATATGTTCCCAACAATGCCAAAGCTACAAAAACTTGGAGAATATGGTCTTCCAACAACACTCACACTTGTGAGAGAAGAAAAATTGCCATATCATGTAGTGCGTTTGGAAGACGGAAATGAATTTTTTGGAGTAAATACTTTAGAACAATTGGAAGAGGCTCATAAAAGAAAAAATAATACATAATAGTATGGAAAAAGAATTTTTAACTGGATCAGAAGTCGTGGTTCGTGCTTGTAAAGAAGCAGGAGCCAGAAGTATGTATGGATATCCAATTACTCCTGGAACAGAAATTTTATCTCATTGGATTTTGGAAACAGAAAAAAATAAAGATTTGAAATATTTACAAACAGAAGATGAAATTGCTTCAGGTTTTGCAGTCTGTGGTGCTGTTATTGCTGGAGAAAAATCTTTTACTGCTACAGCAGGTCCAGGAACAGTACTTATGCAAGATGCAATGAGTATGGCCGATGGCATGAGACTTCCTTTTGTGGCGATTATTGCTCAGCGTGGTGGTCCAAGCTCTGGAACGGTTATTTACTCACAACAAGAAGTAAATCTTGCGATTCATGGTGGCAATGGAGAAGGGATGAGGCTTGTATATTCTCCAAGTAATTTAGAAGAACTCTATACGTATACGAGAAAAGCATTTAATAACGCATGGAAATATAGATTTCCAGCAGTTGTTTTGACTGATGGATTTTTACTCAAAACAAAACAAAATATTTCTCTGAATTCACTCAATATTACAAATGAAACTCCAGTTGCCTTAGTTGATGAACAATCACAAAAAAATATACGGAATATTTACACCTTTGAAGAAGAATTACGAGAAGTTTTGGAAAATTCCAAAAAGGACTTTTTAACTATGGCAAAAGAGGTTATAGAATATGAGCTTATTCACGAAGAAGGTGTAGAGAGTTGTATTATTGCTCATGGAATTGTTGCTGGAGCAGCGAAAGAAGCAGTAGAAATACTTCGTGAACAAGGAGAGAAAGTTGCCTTGTTTATTCCAAAAACACTCTCTCCATTTCCTCAGAATAAACTCAATGAAATAGCAAAAAACATGCATTCATTTTTTGTTGTTGAATCAAGCATGGGACAACTCCAAGATTTGGTAAAACAAAATCTTTTTGAGGCAAGAGAAATAAAAGGTCTTTTCAAACCTGCTGTTGGAATTGAAACAGAAGAAATTGTAGAAGCATTTATTCAGAGTAAATAAATATATGTCAAAATATTCTAAATTTTGTCCTGGGTGCGGACAGCCTATTGTTCTCCAAACACTCTATAGAATTTTGCAAAAGCGGGGAGACACTGCAAAAGCGGTTTTAGGATTAGATATTGGTTGTTCACTTCTTGCTTGGGATCTCTTGCCAATGAATACATTTCAAACACATCATGGCCGTGTTACCCCAACAATGATGGGATATAAGCGTGCAAAAAAAGATTCCGTATGTATTGCCTATACCGGCGATGGTGGTGCATATGCAATAGGTCTCCAAAGTCTTCTTTGGGCAGCAAAAAGAAATGAACCAATTACAGTGATAGTTGCAAATAATACAGTTTATGCGATGACTGGAGGCCAGGCGTCTCCAACGACAATGAAAGGACAGAAAACAGGAACAACACCATCTGGAAGTAATAATGATCCAATGCTTGGTCCTGAATTAATTCGTTCTCTCAATCCAAAAGCGTTCATCGCACGAGTATCTGGAGCAGAAATTCCTGCTTTAGAGGATGCTCTTACAAAAGCATTTGATGCACAAAAACAAGGGAATTTTTCTTTGGTAGAAGTTTTAGCATTTTGCCCAACAAACTGGAAAGTTCAAGGAAAAGAAATGCTTCAATATGTAGAAAATATGAAGACAGTTTTTCCTGTTGGGGAAGTACGTTAATAATTTTTTTATTGTATGAAATATAATATTCTTTTAGCGGGAGATGGTGGACAAGGAATACAAACAATTGGAGATATTCTTGCGAAAGCAATGATACAAAAAGGAAACAATGTAAGTCTTATTCCAAATTATGGACTTGAACAAAGAGGAGGAGTTTCACTCGTGTTTATTAAAGTGTCAGATGAGGAAATTGTATATCCAAAATTTTCTCGAGCAGATATTCTTTTGGTATTATCACAACAAGCAGAAGAGAGAACACAATCGTATAGAGGAAAAAATACCGAGATTATAACAAAAGAAGAATACGAAAATGAGATGAAAGAAAAAAATATTGGAATAAAAAATCAGAATGTATTTTTTCTTAAAGTATTAACAGAAAAAATGGAGAGCCTTTCACTTCTTTCGGAAGATGCTGTGTTTCAATTTCTTCAAGAAAAACTCGGAAACAAACCAGGTTGGGAAGAGAACGAAACAATTTTTTCAAGCAAATAATACAGAATTATATGTGTGGAATCGTTGGGTATATTGGAGAAAAAAATGCATTGCCAATACTTTTACAAGGTTTACGACGACTGGAGTATCGTGGTTATGATAGTGCAGGAATTGCACTGAAAGACGGACAAAATATAAACCGCATTCGTTCTGTTGGAAAAATTGAAGCACTTTCTTCAAAAATGAATCAAGGAAATCATGGAGAGACAATAGGAATTGCTCATACTCGTTGGGCAACACATGGAGGAGTGACAGAACAAAATGCACATCCGCATTTTGATCAATCAAAGAAACTTGTACTCGTCCATAATGGAATTATAGAAAATTACAGAGAATTAAAAAAAGAATTTCCAACTCATATTTTTGAGTCTGAAACAGATTCAGAAATTCTTGCACACGTGATTGGAAGTGAGTTTGAAAAAGAATCAGAAAAAACACCAGAGTCTTTGCGACGTGCTACGGAAAGGGGACTTCTTCGGGTTCATGGTACCTATGGAATTGTTCTTCTTCATAGTGATGTGGAAAATTGTATTATTGCTGCAAGAAAAGGAAGTCCATTAGTTGTTGGTTTTGGAGAGAATGAATATTTTGTGGCAAGTGATGCAACTCCACTTTTACCATATACAAAAAAAGTTATTTATCTTGATGATGGAGAAATTGCACAAATTACCAATAAAAGTTTTGATTTATTTTCTCTTGATGATACGAGTGTAAAAAAAGAAATAGAAGAAATTTTGTGGAATGCAGAAGAAGCAGAAAAACAAGGATATGAACATTTCATGTTGAAAGAAATTCATGATCAGCCAACCGTATTTTTGGATGCCATTCGCGGTCGTTATGATATGAAAGAAGGCATGTCACATTTGGGTGGAATAAATATGACCGATGATGAAATGCGAAGTATTAAAAGAATCATTCTTATTGCCTGTGGCACAGCAAGTTATGCTGCACAGGTTGGTAAGTATGCTTTTGAGAGATTAACCGGTATTCCAACAGAAGTTGATGTTGCAAGCGAGTTTCGTTATCGTGATCCAATTATTGATGAACATACTTTAGTATTTGGAATATCACAATCTGGGGAAACAGCAGATACATTAGCTGCACTTCGTGAAGCAAAAAGAAAAGGTGCATTTGTTCGTGGTATTGTAAATGTTGTTGGTTCAACAATTGCAAGAGAAACTGATGGGGGAACATATATTCATGCAGGCCCAGAACTCTCTGTGGCATCGACAAAGGCATATACGAACATGATTGCCATATTACTCCTCTATGCCCTTCAATTCGGCAGATTACGACGTGTGACAGTGGCGACAGGAGAAAGACTCCTTACCGCATTACAAGAAGTACCAGAAAAAATGATGGAAATTTTTGAACAGAAAGAAAATATAAAAGAAATTGCAGAAAAATATAAGAATTATAAAGATTTTTTCTTTCTTGGTCGTGGAATAAATTTTCCTGTGGCATTAGAAGGATCATTAAAATTAAAAGAAATTTCATACATCCATAGTGAAGCTTACCCGGGCGGAGAAATGAAACACGGACCAATTGCACTTTTATCGGCAGATTTTCCAGTGTTTGCTCTTCTTACAAAAAATCAGTTGTATGAAAAAATGAGAAGTAATATTGAAGAAGTTCGTGCACGAGGAGCGAAAGTTATTTTGATTGCAAATATTGGGGACGAACGTGCAAAAGAAATTGCGGACGATGTTATATATGTCCCAGAAACAATGGAATTGGTTGAACCACTTTTGAACACTATCCCTCTCCAATTATTTGCATATTATGTAGCGATAGGACTCGGAAGAAATGTAGACAGACCAAGAAATCTTGCTAAAAGTGTAACAGTAGAATAATATGCAAAAAAAGAAAGTCACAATTCTTGGTGGCGGAACTGGGTCTATAGCAGTTATTTCTGGATTAAAAGAATACCCTGATTTGGATATTCGTGTGGTCGTAAATATGACTGACGATGGAGGAAGTAATGCTGTTGTTCGGGATGAATTTGGTCTCCTTCCTTTGAGTGATGTACGCAAATCTATTATTGCTCTTGCAAAAACAGATGATCCTATTTTGCGTCAGATATTTACGTACCGTTTTAGCAAAGGAGATGGTCTTACAGGTCATACTCTTGGGAATCTCATCATGATGGGGCTTTCTGAAATAACTGGATCTGAAACAGGGGCTATTGAAGCAGTGAGCAAATTGTTTTTATTGCAAGGAAAGGTGATTCCAGTTACTTTGGCACAAACACATCTTGTAGCAGAATATAGCGATGGCACAAGAGTAAAAAGTGAACATCTTATTGATGAACCAGAAGAAACAAATAAAACAATTACAAAACTTTCTGTGGAACCAAAAGTTGATGCGAATAGAGAAGCAATAAATGCAATTCTTGATGCAGATTATATTATTGCTGGTCCAGGAGATTTATACACGACTACTTTAGCAAACATTGTTATTGATGGAATTCCAAAAGCCATACAACAATGTCAGGGAAAATTTATTTTTGTAAATAATCTCATGACAAAAAAAGGACAGACACAGGGGATGAGCGCAAAGGATATTGTCCATGAAATAGAACGATATATCGGAAGATGTCCTGATGCTATTATCCAAAATAATGGAGATATTCCTAAAACGGCATTAGAAAAATATGTAGAAAACGGTGAATCGGTGATTGAAGATGACTTGGAAGAAAAATGTCTTATTATTCGCGCTGATGTTGTCGGAGGAGAAACAGAAAAACAAAAAGGGGATATTTTGGTACGAAGTTTTGTCCGACATGATCCAAAAAAATTGGGGGATGAATTGTATAATTTGATTGTGAAAAAATAATATATGGAATTAAAAAGAAGAGAACAAAAAAATGATGCTGTGCGTATTTATTTTGAAGAAGAAAATAAAGAAGTGGGACATGTTTATTTGTATTTTATACACAATGATGGACATGATGTTCCTTATGCATATATTGAGGATTTATTTGTCAGAGAAGAAAATAGAGGAAAAGGGATTGGTGGAAAATTAATTGAAGAATGTCTTCGTTTTGCAAAAGAAAAAAAGTGTTACAAAATAATTGCAACCAGTCGTTATGAAAGAGAACACGTACATAAAATGTATGAAAAATTTGGGTTTGCAAAAACAGGATATTCTTTCCGAAAAAATAGAGATAATGAAAAATAAAATGAAAAAGATATTAGATCTTCATATTCATTCCAAGTATTCTCGTGCATGTTCAAAGGAGTTGGAACTTCCTCAAATTGCAAAGGCATGCGAAGAAAGGGGAATAGATATTGTAGTAACAGGAGATTTTACTCACCCTCTTTGGTTTGATCACATAAAAAAGAATTTGATTGAGGATACTCCAGGAATATATAAGCTCAAAGATGATTCGAGTACAACTCGTTTTCTTTTGGGAACAGAAATTGCGAGTATAAAAAAACATAAAGGGAAAACAAGAAGAATTCATTTGTGTTTGTATGCTCCGAGTATTGAAGTTGTAGAAAAATTCAATGCCACTTTGAATGAGAATGGATTTAATCTGAAAGCAGATGGAAGACCAATTCTTGGAATGACATCAAAAGATATTTTACAAATGATGCTCAGCGTAGATGAACGAATGGTGATGATTCCAGCACATGCATGGACACCTTGGTTTGGTATTTTTGGATCGAATGGAGGGTATGATTCACTCGAAGAAGCATTTGAAGAATTAGCACCACATATTTTTGCAGTTGAGACTGGATTATCGAGTGATCCTCAAATGAATTGGCAATGGAAAGAATTAGACACTATCACTCTTGTTTCTAATTCCGATGCACACAGTTTGCAAAAGCTTGGAAGAGAAGCAAATGTTTTTAATTTCCAGAATGAAAAGGATATTACATATGAAAATATTGTAAAAATCCTCCAGACAGGAGATAAAAAGCAGTTTCAACATACGATTGAATTTTATCCAGAGGAAGGAAAATACCACGCGGATGGACATAGAGATTGTCAATTTTATTGTGATCCAAAAGAAACAAAAAAATATAAAGGGCTTTGTCCAAAGTGTAAAAAGCCTTTAGTTATTGGGGTGCTCAATCGAGTGAATGAATTATCAGAAAGAAATCCAAGTGAAAAGAAAACAGAAGAAAGGATTCCATACAAAAGTATAGTCCCTTTACCAGAAATTTTAGCAGATGTATTTTCGTGTGGGGTTGGAACAAAAAAAGTAAAAGAAATGTATTCTCAAATGATAAAAAAAATAGGAAATGAATTTTTTATTTTGAACGATGCAACATTAGAAAGTATTGAACAGGGGAGTACAAAAGAAATTCGTAATGCGATTGAGAGAATGAGGTCAGGAAATATCTATGTGCGTCCTGGATATGACGGAGAATTCGGTGTGGTAAAAATATTTGAAGAGAATAATCGTAAAAATATACAACAATTGAATTTAGATTTGGAATAACAAAAAAGAAAATATCAAAAACTAAAAGACTCCGTAAAAACGGAGTCTTTTTTTGAAAAAATAATTTACTTATTTTTTCTTAGCAGCTTTTCTTTTAGCAGGTTTTCTTTTAGCTACTTTTTTCTTAGCAGGTTTTTTAGCAGCTGGTTTTCTTTTAGCTACTTTTCTTTTAGCTGGTTTCTTAGCTACTTTTTTCTTAGCAGCTTTTCTTTTTGCTGGCATAAACTACACCTCCCCTCGTATGAGGATTCTCACTTTTATCGACGTTTGATATTACCATGGTACACACCAAATGTTTTTGATAAAGTGATAAGAGTTTTACATGACAAGCATGGATGTAAAAATCTTTTTATATTTAAAATATAACCGACCTATATATATTATAGTTTTTTTTCCGATATTTTGAAACTTTTTTTGCAAAAAAACTGTGCATAACTTTTTTAAAAAAATATTTTTCAAAAATTATTTTAATATAAAAAAGAAAATAAATTTTTTATTTTGTAAAAATAGAATGAAAATATTTTTTAGAAAAAAAGAAAAATAGAGAAACAAAAAATGTACTTTCGTACATTTTTTACAATTGGGTGGGCCAGGGTGGTCTCGAACCACCGACCCCAACGTTATAAGCGTTATGCTCTAACCCCTGAGCTACTGGCCCCTAGATAAATCATATATTAGCATAAAGCCCTTGATTTTTCAAGTGTTTCTGCTATAATGCCTGTACATAATGAATATATGGAGAAAAATCAAAAAATAATCTACCCAAGTGATTCCGACTCAATGCGTTTGGATGTGTTTTTGACTGACTATTTTCAGGTCAGTCGTTCACAGGTTCAAAAGTGGATTAAACAGGAACATGTGTTGGTAAATGGAAAATTTCCAAAAAAAGCGGGTGACTTTTTAAAAAGTGGTGATGCTATTGAAATGGTAAGTGAAGGGAAACAAGAAAATGTAGAAAAAAGAGATGAAGAATATGAAAGATTAAAAAATGAGATTGTTATACTTCATGATGAAAAAGATTTTCTTGTGGTATACAAACCATCTGGTCTTTTGGTACATCCAACTGAAGCAATGGAAGAAAATACACTTACTCATTTTCTTTTAGAGAAATATCCAAAGTTAAAAGGAATCGGAGAAAATCCTGTACGTCCTGGAATTGTTCATCGTTTGGATAGAGATGCTTCAGGAATTTTGGTCATTGCAAAAACACAAAAAATGTTTGAACATTTGAAAAATCAGTTTAAAGAGAGAAAGATAGAAAAAATATATTCTGTTCTTGTACATGGTGAAGTGGATCAAGATCATAATATTATTGATTTTGATATTGATCGTGGCAAGGATGGAAAAATGGTTTCTCGACCAAACACAGATTTGTTGTCATTGAAAAAAGTTCAAAAGAGACAACCAGGAAAAGAAGCGATTACAGAATTTTGGGTAGAAAAAAGATATGTAAATTATTCACTTCTTCGTGTACAAATCCATACAGGACGAACACATCAAATTCGTGTGCATATGTATACATACAATCATCCAGTAGTTGGGGATACGTTATATTGTAATAAAAAACTTTGTAAAAAAAGAGATAGAGAACTTAAACGATTGTTTCTCCATGCCAAAGAATTGTCTTTCTTAGATTTGAAAGGAGAAAAAAGAAGTTTTGAACATGAATTACCAAAAGATCTTCAATCATTTTTAGAGAGTGCAAAATAATATGCCAGGGAAACTCGTTGTTGTCTCCGCACCTTCTGGAACAGGGAAGACAACCATAGTGCAAAAGATTCTTGAAATACTCCCAAATACTGTTCGTCTTATTACTACGACGACTCGTAAGAAAAGACCAGGAGAGATCGAAGGAAAAGATTACTATTTTGTTCCTGAGGAAGACTTTGTAGAAAAAATAGCGAAAGGAGACTTCGTGGAATATAATCAGTACGCGGGGAACTATTACGGGACAGAAAAGGCAAAACTCGAAGAATTGCAAAGACACTATGATTTGGTGTTTGCAATAATTGATGTAAACGGGAAAATGAACCTGGATACCTTAGGTATCCCAAATATCTCCATTTTTATCCTTCCTGAGAGTCTTCATGTGCTCCGTGCAAGAATAGAGAAAAGATCATCACTGACTCTCGAACAGCTGGAAAAGAGGCTGGAAGAGGCGGAAAGAGAGAAAGAAAAGGGAAAAGATTACGATTGCCAGGTCATAAATAGAGAGGGAAAAATGGATGAAACTGTAAAAGAAATTCTTGCATTTTTAGAGAAAAAGGGGAAAGATGAAGGGGCAAAAATTGCCACTTGACAAATTTTTTTCTATGGTGTAATATATTCACCGTATTTTGAAATCATATTAGTGACGTTGATGCGACTTCAACCTCTCCCTTTAATAACATAGTATATGTCAAAGGACATGAGAAATGAACTCAAGGCTGGAATGAACGTAAAAGTTCACCAAATTATTAAGGATAAAAATAAAAAAGGTGAAGATAAAGAACGTATCCAGATCTTTGAAGGAATTGTACTTGCGGTAAAGCATGGTAATGAACCAGGAGCAACCGTAACTGTACGCAAAGTTTCAGAGGGTGTGGGCGTAGAAAAAATCTACCCTATCCATTCCCCAATAATTGAAAAAATTGAACTTGTTCGTCAAATGAGAGTTCGCCGAGCAAAAGCAGCCTTTATCCGAACTTCTAAGAAAAAACTTCATGAAGTGAAAAAGGCTAAACCTGCTGAAGTAAAAGAATAAATAAAAGAATTAAAACACACCTGTAAGGGTGTGTTTTGTTTTGCTCATATTTGCAGAATATACCAGATATGCTATGTTATACATATAAAGTTAGTATAAATATAAGTTAAGTGAAATTTTAAATTTTTTAAGAATGCTTTTATGACTATAAAACAACTTACAGACATAATAATGGACCAAGCAAAAGAAAAAGGTTTTGGTACTAACCCGGATGAAATCAATGTTGCAGAAAAAATTGCTCTAATTCATTCTGAAATTTCAGAAGCATTTGAGGCGTATCGTCATAAAAATATTGATGGCAAAGATGGGTTCAAGGAGGAGCTTGGTGATGCCATTCAACGTATTTTGCATCTCTGTGGTGCATTGGATATTGATATAGAAGAGGCAATTTTAAAAAAGTTGGATTATAATAAAGATAGAAAATGGGATTGGAATAATATTAACGAAAAGCATTCTTAAAAATTTAAATAAAAAACACCCGTAAGGGTGTTTTTACTTTTCTGTTTTTTTACATCACTTCCTTGAGATATTTTCCTGTCCAACTCTTTTTGTTTTTTGAAACTTCTTTTGGAGTTCCTTCTGCAACAATTTCTCCACCTTCTCGTCCACCTTCTGGACCCATATCAATGACCCAGTCAGCACATTTGATCACATCAGTGTTGTGTTCAATAGTGAGAACAGTATTTCCTTTTTCTACGAGTTTATTAAGGATTCCAAGGAGACGTTTAATATCTGCAAAATGAAGTCCTGTGGTTGGTTCATCAAGTATATACAGTGTTTGTCCTGTTTGTCTTCGTGCGAGTTCTGTAGCTAGTTTAATACGTTGCGCTTCACCACCAGAGAGAGTTGTAGCTGGCTGACCAAGATGAAGATACCCGAGTCCAACTTCACGAAGAATTTGAAGTTTTTCTGCAATGCTTGGTATGTCTCGGAAAAATTGGTAGGCTTCTTCTATAGTCATTTCAAGAACATCTGCAATATTTTTTCCACGATAGTGGATTTCCAATGCTTCTTTATTATATCTTTTTCCTTGACAACTATTACATTCTATAAAAACATCATTTAAGAAATGCATTGGAATGCGGATATATCCTTCTCCAGCACAGGTTTCACAACGTCCGCCACCTTTTACATTGAAACTAAATTTTCCAGCATCGTACGCACGCATCTTTGCTTCGGTTTGGGAGGCAAAGAGGTCCCGAATAGTGGTAAATACTCCAGTATAAGTAGCAGGATTACTTCTTGGTGTTCTTCCAATTGGTGTTTGATCAATAGCAATAACTTTGTCTATATGTTCAATACCAGTAATTTTTTTATGATCACCAATTTGGACTTTTGCACGATAAAAGTGTTTTGAAAGTGCACGGCCAAGAATATGGTTGATAAGGGTAGATTTTCCAGAACCAGAAACACCTGTTACACAAATAAATTGTCCAAGGGGGATAGTAACATCAATATTTTTGAGGTTATTTGAAGTTGCTCCAACAATAGTAATTTTCTTTCCATTGGATTTATGGAGTTTTTCTGGGAGAGGAATACTTTCTTGGTGAGAAAGGTATTGTCCTGTTAGAGATTGTTTATTTTGAAGTATTTGTTTATAGGTTCCTTCTGCCATCACTTGTCCGCCATGTTCTCCTGCTCCAGGTCCGATGTCTACGAGGTAATCTGCTTGTTGCATCATGGCTTGATCATGTTCAACAACAATAACGGTATTCCCCATGTCGCGGAGTTGTTTCAAAGTATCTATGAGTTTTTGATTATCTTTTGGATGAAGACCAATAGAAGGTTCATCAAGAATATAGATAACATCAGTAAGACCGGTTGCAAGTTGATTCGAAAGACGGATTCTTTGCATTTCACCACCAGAAAGGGTGTTCACTGAACGATCCATAGTGAGGTAGTGAAGACCTACATTAATGAGATTGTCTATACGACGAGAAATTTCTTTTAAAATTGGTTCTGCAATCTTTTGTTCATTTTTTGAAAGTATTTGAAAAAGATTCTTTGCTCCTTTTATTTCTTTTTTTGGAAGAGAAAAAAAGTTTTTTGCCTCTTGTAAATTGAGTTGTGTAATATCTGCAATAGAATATTCTCCAACACGAACAAAGAGGGATTCTTTTTTCAGACGTTTTCCTTCACAAACAGGACAAATTTTCTCTTGCATGTATTGTTCGAGTTCTTTCTTTACATATTCTGAATCTGTTGTTGCATGTTTTTGTATGAGAGTTGGAACAACTCCTTCAAAACGAACTTTTTGTGAACCAAGAATATATTCTTCTCCATCAGTGCCATAGAGGATAATATCCAAAGCTTTTTTTGGAAGATCCTTTACTGGAGTGTGAATAGAAAAGTTATGTGCTTTAGATACTGCTTCAAGCAATTTAATTTGTTTCGTATTATTTCCAACCATTCGTGTCCAAGGCTGTATAGCTCCTTCTGCAAGAGTAAGTTTTGGATTTGGAATAACAAGCTCAGGATCGATATCCAAAGTGTACCCAAGACCAGTACAGCGGGTGCAGGCACCATATGGGCTGTTAAAGCTAAATGTTCTTGGTTCAACAGGTTCAAACATTTTTCCTGAAGCATCACAGTAAGGAAAAGTTGTAAGAGTATATTCATCTCCAGAATCATTATTTACAATGATTATTTTTCCGTTCGAGAACTCAAGAGCGGTTTCAACAAGAGAAGTAATAGGTTGTTTTTTAATATCCGTGATATCTGCAATAAAAAGATCAATTTCGTATTCTTGTCCTTTGTTAATTTTGAGTTTTTTAAAATCAATGAGTTTTGTTAAAACTCCGTTTACACGGACAGTATTGTATCCAGAACTTTCAAGAGATTGGAGGAGTGATCGAAAGTTGTCTATAACTCCATGAATAAATGGAGAAAAAAGAGAAAGTTCTTTATTTCTTGCTTCTTTACGAATATGTTCTGCAATTTCTCCAGCAGTATGTGTATGGACCAATTCATTCGTGTCAGGGCAGTATTGTTTTCCAATACGTGCATAGAGAAGGCGAAGAAGGTCGTAAATTTCTGTCGTTGTACCAAGAGTAGAACGAGGATTACGTGAAATATTTTTTTGATCAATGGCAATAGTAGGTGAGAGACCAGTAATTTCATCAATATCTGGTTTATCTTGTACTTCCATGAATTGTCTTGCATATGCAGAAAGGCTTTCTGCATACCGTCTTTGTCCTTCAGCGTAAATAGTATCAAAAGCAAGAGATGATTTTCCTGAACCAGAAAGACCAGTAATTACAGTAAGTTTATTTTTTGGAATCTCAAGAGATATGTTTTTGAGGTTGTTTACACGAGCACCAGTGATTTTAATATTTGGCTTCATAGAGGTGTTTTTTATGAGGGATATAACTCGAGAATACATTGTAGCACATTTTTTGGTTAAGTCAAGAGGTCTTTTGTTTTGGGCAAAAAAACAAGGCTGTTAGGCCTTGTTTTTCATAGAGAAGTCCATTGTTTTTAGAAGAAGTCTGGATATATTTCTTTTCGTCTCGTAATACCGCCGACGCCGACACTATCATCAATGTCTGTCACTTGGTCTACATCGATGTTTAACATAAATCCCTCTTCCAAATCTTTTACAGTAAAAAGGAGTGAAGTAAAGTTTGTATTTCCAGCTTTGAGGAAGTATGGAAATGCAGTGCGGTCACCGAGATCAACTCCTTCGGTTCCTCGTTTCCCGATATAGTGAAGTTCTGTTTGTGTGCCGAGATCCCAATCTTCTTTGAGTTCTGTGGCAAGGGCATATCCAATAACCCCTTGCCTTCCTTTGCAATATTGATCATCTTTAAAATTTCTGTTTAAAAGTTTCACAGAATATTCTTGCTGTTTGAGTGTAGTATCTTGATTCGCTTCACTTGCAGGGTTAACTATAGATTGCACCTCAAGACGTTCAATATCTCCATTTCCACAACCAGCAACGATTTGTAGATTATGTTCTCCTGTAAGCGGAACCCATGGCCACCCCCACCATTCAGGCCAGTATGGAGCTAAAGTCACAAAATCCACAGAGCTACCCATAATCGCTTTTGCAAGCTGATTATTATTATATATTATTCCGCCAATGGTGCCTTCACGACAGTAGGGAATAGTTTCCATGACATGATTGGGTGTATTAAAATATTTGGTCAAATTATATTCTTTGCTTACGTTTGTGGTAAATCTGTTGTAATGCTTTAGTATTTGTACATAACAAACAAAACCGTCCTGGCATTTTTGTCCACGACAGGTCATGCCACCTGTCTCTTCGACATAATAATCAAAGCCACACTCCGCGTTTTCTTTTGTTACGTCATATTTTATGTCCGGTTTTATATTTTTTTCGCGAAGTGCTTGGATTTGATTAGCCTCACCATTAAGGACAAGTTTATCTTCAAGACTCACTGCTTGTGCGAGCATTCCACTTTGAAGATTGCTACAATACACAGGGCTTAGTCCTTGTTGATTAATCAACCACACTTCAGGAAGTTTTAACTGAACAAGGTTGGAGTTAATGGTGTTTAGTATAGTATAGGAGAGAACAGCAATGGCAATTCCACCCAGTGCTCCATATATTTTTTTCTTTGCAGAGTTAATATTTTCTGGATTTCCTCCAGATGCTGTCCATTGAAGTCCGGCAAAGAGTACCATGACAATACCAATAAGTATTGCTGCTCCTATGCCGTATTTATACATTTTTTGGATAAAAATTCCGAGATTATCAAATTGGTTGTCTTGTCCAAAACCGGTTTTTGTTTGTGTGGATACTGTTGGAAGACAAAATCCCATATCCCTCTGAAGAGCGTCTTTTGTCCCGCATGCTTTGGTTATTTCTGTAGTTCCATTTCTAAAAGCTTTATTGGCTTCTTCGCGTGTCATGTTTCCGTTGGTCATGTTGTATTCCACACATTCATCTTTTGTAAAACAACGTTGGTCAATAGCCGCATGAGCAGAGAGTGGAATAAAAAAAGAAAAGATTGAGAATAAAAGAATTATATATTTCATAAATTTTCTTTCACCTTTGAAATAATATTTTCCCAAGTTTTTTCATCATGTACCCCTTGGACTTTTATGTTGTTGATAAAATACGTTGGTGTTCCCGTGATTTGAAGTGCCATTCCATCCTTCATATCTGTTTGTACTTGCGTGGTATATTGTCCTTTTTCTAAACAAGACTGAAATGTGCTTTTATCAAGGCCAATACTCTCTGCATAGACAAGAAGAGATTCGTTATCAAAAAGTTTATACGTAAAAAGCATATCATAATAATCCCAAAAGTTTTTTTGTCCATATGCACAGGAGGCTCCTAGGGCAGCTTCGAAACTGTTTGGGTGGAGGTCTTCAATAGGGAGATGCTTAAAAACAAAATAGATATCATCTTTGTGTTTTTCCATAAGCGACCTCATTATGGGGTAGCTGGCTTGGGAATAGGGGCATTCAAAGTCAATAAAAGAAACAATGGTAATTTTGGCGTTTTTGTTTCCAAAGGTTGGATTAAATGGACGGAGGGATACTTCTTCGGTAAGAGCGACAGTATTGGCGTTTTTGAGAGCTTTTCCTTCGGTAAAGGCGCTACTTTTGAGGTTTTCTGGAATAGTATCCATATTCCCATACTTCAACTGGTAGGAGTAATAAGAAACAAGAGAAACGAAAAGAATCCCGATAATTCCTAAGGGAAGCAAAAAAGACATTGTTTTTTTCCTGTTTATCTTGGTATTTTGAGAGGGAATTTGTATTCTTGGGTCCATAAAAGGAAGAAATTAGGATGTCTTTAGTATATCATGAGTCTTGCCTTCTTGCCAAAAAGGTGGCTATTCACATGAAAACTTGACAATTTTTCGTAATTTACGTATAATAAGGCCACTTATTAAATCACACTTTCTACAAATTTTTCCTCTCTTTTGATCACTCAAAAGGGGAGTAGAGAGGTGGAAAAAGGAAATATATGAATATACCAAGTATCGTAGAGATGCTTCAAGCAGGTGTCCATTTTGGACATCAGGTTTCACGTTGGCACCCAAAGATGAAACCTTACATTTTTACTCAAAGAAACGGGGTGCATGTTATCGACCTTGAGAAAACAAGAAAAATTCTTGTTACTACTCTTGAGGATGTAAAGAAGATGGCTTCAGAAGGAAAGACCATCCTTTTTGTAACTACAAAACCACAAGCAAAGGAAATTGTGAAGAAAGCTGCTTTGGATTGCGGAATGCCATTTCTTACAGATCGTTGGATTGGTGGATTACTTACAAATTTTCCAGAAATCAAAAAGCTTATCCAAAAATATAATAGGCTTCATGAAGAAAAAGCAAGTGGAGAATTAGAAAAATATACAAAAAAAGAACAATTGGATATTGCTAAATTGTTAGAAAAAATGGATACTTACCTTATTGGTTTAAAGGATCTTAAAAGACTTCCAGATGCAATTTTTGTTCCAGCTCTTCAAAGAGAAAAAACAACGGTTGTTGAAGCAACACGTGTTGGAGTAGAAATTATTGGTATTGCAGATACAAATGCAAATCCAGAAAAAGCAAAATATGTTATCCCAGCAAATGACGATGGTGTTCGCTCAATCGAACTCATGGTAAATCTTATGGCTGCAACCATTAAAGAAGGAAAAGCAGAGTGGGATAAAAAACAAAATGATATTACAAAAGAAAACAAAGTTGTTGTAAAAGCATAATATTTCTTTTCGTAATTCAAGCAATTTATAAATACAAAATACTATGTCATTTACAGCAAAAGATATTGCAGCACTTCGCGCAAAAACTGGAGCAGGAATGCTCGATTGCAAAAAAGCTTTGGACGCAACTGATGGTGATACAGAAAAAGCCATTGATTTCTTGCGTAAAAGTGGAGCAACAAAAGCAGCAAAGCGTGCAGATAAAATTGCAGCAGAAGGACTTGTTTCTAGCTATATTCATGGAAATGGAACAATCGGTGTACTCCTTGAAGTAAATTGTGAGACAGACTTCGTAGCAAAGACAGATGCCTTCAAAAATTTGGTTGCAGATATTGCTATGCATATTGCAGCTTCTGCACCAAAATATGTATCACGAAGTGAAGTAGATGCTTCTGAAATTGAAAGAGAAAAAGATATCTATCGTGAACAATTAAAAAACGAAGGAAAACCAACAGAAATGATAGAAAAAATCCTTGAAGGGAAAATGAATAAGTTTTATGGAGATATTTGTCTCCTTGAACAAAGTTATATCAAGGATGAAGACATGACTATTGAACAACTTCTCGTGTCAAAGACAGCAGAAATTGGAGAAAAGATTTCCGTACGTCGCTTTGCACGTTATGAGCTTGGTCAAGGTATAGAAAAGAAAGCTTGTGACTTCGTTGCTGAAGTACAAGAACAAATGGGTGCATAAGAGAAAATATATTTAAAAAAGAAGCGTGAAAGCGCTTCTTTTTGTTTTTGTATAGAAGAGGGTCAAAAAATATGGTATAATAATGCTACTTAATAATATTTCGTAAATATTTTTTATGCCTAAAATTCGTCTTGCAATAAATGGGTTTGGTCGTATTGGACGACATGCTTTTAAAGTGGCAAGTTTCAATAAAAATATTGAAATTGTTGCGATTAATGATTTGACAGATAATAAAACATTGGCACATTTGCTCAAATACGATACGGCTTATCCAGATTTCCAAAAGAAAGTAACCTGTGATAACAAGCATCTCATAGTGGGGAATAAAAAAGTCATTGCCTTTGCAGAAAGAGATCCGTCAAAACTCCCTTGGAAAAAATTAAAAATTGATGTTGTTATTGAATCCACTGGAATATTTACTGACTTAGAGGGTGCAAAAAATCATATAAAAGCAGGGGCAAAAAAAGTTATTATTTCAGCTCCTTCAAAAGGTGATGGTATAGCTACTTATGTTCGTGGGGTAAATTGTGATACATATAATGATGAACAGATAATAGACAACGCATCTTGTACAACAAATAGTGCTGCGCCAATTATGAAAGTACTCGAAGATGAGTTTGGTGTAGAAAATGCCATGCTCACAACAATTCATTCATATACTGCAGACCAAAATTTGCAAGATGGCCCACATAAAGATTTACGAAGAGCCCGTGCAGCTGCACAAAATATTGTTCCAACAACAACGGGTGCTGCAATTGCTGCAACACGTACAATTCCTGCGCTTGAAGGAAAGTTTGATGGTATTGCCGTTCGTGTTCCGACGGTTACGGTTTCTTTGACTGATGTTACCGCTGTGCTCAAAAAAGGAGTAACTGTTGAAGAAGTGAATAAAGCATTTATTCGTGCATCAAAAGGATCATTAAAAGGAATTTTAGGTGTTACTGATGAGCCTCTTGTTTCGAGTGACTATATTGGGAATGAATTATCTACCATTGTAGACATGCCAATGACAAAAGTTGTTGGAAAGAATTTAGTAAAAATTATTGCTTGGTATGATAATGAATGGGCCTATGCCAATCGTTTGATAGAAATGGCAGAAATTGTTGGTAAATAATATTTTCTTTTTGTGAAATTACTTCGTACACAAAAAAATCTAGAAGGGAAAAGAGTACTCGTCCGAGTAGATTTTAACGTCCCCATGGAAAAAGGAAAAATAACAGATAATACAAGGATTTTATCTTCTCTTCCAACCATAGAATATTTAAGAGAAAAAAAAGCAAAGATACTCCTCGTGACTCATTTTGGGCGACCAGAGGGGAAAATAGTTTCTTCGCTCAAAGTTGACCCAATCATCAAAGAATTAGAACATTTGATGCAAATAAAGGTGAAAAAAATAGAAACAAAAAATTGGAAATTGAATGAGAAAGAACAAGAGCAAATACGCAGGCAAATTGATGGAATGAAAGAGGGAAGTGTGGCGATGTTAGAAAATATTCGTTTTGCTAAAGAAGAAAAAGACAATAAAGGAACATTGTCAGAGAATCTGGCAAAACTTTGTGACCTTTTTGTTTTGGATGGATTTGGAGTGGTACACAGAAATGACGCTTCTGTATCTGGAATAACAAAATATGTCCGTTCTTGTGCAGGGTTTTTATTGGAAAATGAAATAAAAGCACTCAATAAAATTCTCATGAATCCAAAAAAGCCAATGTGTATTATCCTTGGTGGAGCGAAAGTGGAGACAAAAGTGCCTGTTATGGAAAAACTTATGAAAAATGCAGATTCCATTCTCATTGGAGGTGTTATTTTCAACACGTATCTGAAATCACTCGGATATACTCTCGGAGATTCACTCGTAGAAGAAAAGTATTGCAAAATTACAAAAGTTGTTTGTCAAAAAAGAAAAGTGGTGAAACCAATAGACGTTATTGTCGGGGACAAAAAAGGAAAAAATTATCATGTCGTTTTGCTTGAGGAATCCAAAAAAGCAATTTGTAAAAAAGGAGAAATGATTTTGGATATTGGTCCAATGTCCGTATGTCTTTTTTCTAAATATATAAAAAAAGCAGAAACAATTGTTTGGAATGGAGCAATGGGTTTTTTTGAACAAACTCCTTATGATATGGGAACACGTGAAGTTGCTCAACTCATGGCAGAACGATCAAAAGGAAAAGCGTTTGGAGTGATTGGTGGTGGAGAAACAATAGAAGCAATGGAGCTTGTTGGTCTTGATCATTATATTGATTTCATTTCAACAGGTGGAGGTGCAATGCTTCAGTATCTTGCTGGAGATGAAATGCCTGGTATAGAAGCACTCAAATGATGTATACTAAATAAGTAATTACAAATAACTATTTTTGTATGAATCTCAAAAACATAATGCGTGAACCTCAAGCACGCAAAAAAACATCTGAGGAAGAAGAATTAATTTCTACAGGACACATGACTTGTCATTGTGCTTCAATGGAAGACTTTGGAAAAAAGATTCTTTGGACTTTGATTGGAATTTTAGTGGCATACAGTATTGTATTTTTGGGTACAATGATTCGTAATAATTTACAAAAATTTAATTACATTGGAAAAGCAGATAAAGCAGAACGTACTATTCTCATTTCTGCTGAAGGAAAATCTACCGTAGTTCCAGATATTGGAGAAACGACTATTGGTTTTGAGGCTGAAGCAAAAACAGTCGCTGAAGCACAAGAAAAAAATACAAAAGTCATGAATTCTTTGATTGAGAAACTAAAAGCTCTTGGTATTGATGAAAAAGATATACAAACAGCAAACTATAATGTATATCCACAATATGATTATTTAGAAAAAGAAGGAAGAGTGCTTCGTGGATATATGGTTTCACAAAATGTCCAGGTAAAAATTCGTAATTTAGATATTTCCGACAAAGTATTCGCACTTGCTGGAGAAGTTGGTGCAAATCAAGTGGGTGGTTTGAACTTTACGATTGACGAAAGAGATACCTATGTTGCAGAAGCAAGACAAGAAGCCTTAAAGAAAGTAGAAGAAAAAGCAACATTGCTTGCAAATTCACTCGGAATGACACTTGGAAAAGTTCTTTCCTATGATGAATACGAATCAGGTGGAGCAGTGCCAATGTATAAAGCCTATGCAGAAGATATGGTATATGGTATGGGTGGTGGAGTATCTGCCCCAGCTATTGAAGCAGGAAGCACAGAAGTTGTTTTGAACGTAAATGTTACCTTTGAAATTAAATAACTATGAGTTCGCGCATTAAACAAGTAACTGCAAGAGAAATTCTGGATTCGAGGGGAAATCCAACCATAGAAGCACACGTAGAATTGCAGAGTGGTGCATATGGAATTGCTTCTGTCCCAAGTGGTGCATCCACAGGAACACACGAAGCATTGGAACTCCGTGATGGAGGAAAAAGATATCATGGAAAAGGAGTTTTGAAGGCAGTAAAAAATGTAAATACGGTTATTGCAAAAGGACTCCAAGGTCATAATTCTTTCTCACAAAGAACGATTGATCGTATTATGTTTGAACTCGATGGCACTCCAAATAAAAAGAATTTGGGAGCAAATGCTATGCTTGCTGTATCCCTTGCAAATGCTCGTGCCGCCTCAAACGAAAAAGGAATGCCATTATACAAATATATTCGCCAGGCATTTCATCTCAAAGAAAAAAAATGGATTTTTCCACTTCCAACCATGAATGTCATCAATGGAGGACAGCATGCATCAAATAATTTGAGTGTGCAGGAGTTTATGATAGTTCCAAAGCATGCAAAGTTTTCTGAACGTGTTCGTATGGGTGCAGAGATATTTCATACACTCAAAAAAATACTCCAAGAACAGGGATACAGCACTGGTGTTGGGGACGAAGGGGGATTTGCTCCAGAATTACCAAATAATGAATCTGCTGTAAAACTTCTTATGGAAGCTATTAAAAAAGCAGGATATGTTCCAGGAAAAAATGTATTCCTTGCAACAGATATTGCTGCTTCAGAATTCCATAAAGATGATAAATATTATTTTGAAGGAAAAAAAGGTATCTCATCCGAAGAACTCATAAAAGTTTTTGAGAGTTGGGTAAAAAAATATCCATTTATTTCTCTTGAAGACACTCTCGCAGAAGACGATTGGGAGAATTGGAGTACTCTAACAAAGAAATTGGGAAGTAAAGTATCCCTTGTCGGAGATGATCTTTTTGTTACGAACACAAAACGTATACAAAAAGGAATTGACGAAAAAGTTGCAAATGCTGTTCTTATTAAATTGAACCAAATTGGTACTCTCTCAGAAACAATAGATGCAATTTATTTAGCAAAGGAACATAAATACAAAGTATCTGTCTCTCATCGTTCTGGAGAAACAGCAGATACTTTTATTGCAGACCTTGCTGTTGCTGTGAATGCTGACTATCTCAAAACTGGTTCTCTTTCTCGTTCAGAAAGAATAGAAAAATATAATCGTGTCATGGAAATTGAAGAGGAACTGAGCAAGAAAAAGAAATAAAATATTCTCAAACAAAAAAGTCCCTGCAAAACAGAGGCTTTTTTGTATTGTGCCGACCGTGGGAGGTCGGCGGTGAGATTATGGTATGTAGAGGGTGTCGCCCTCGTGGTAGGTTTCATCCGAGATCCTAACCGCAGGGGTCTCGTCTGGGCGACGAGGGAGTGGTTTGGGTGTTGGGGCGGTAGGCAACGGGGAGAGCCCGCAGATTGTTTTGAGTGACGCCAGCGCTTTTGAGGCATCTACTCGAAGTTCATCAGGGATAAGACTCTGGAGAAAAACATCGGGCAGATTCAAAACGAGTTTTAGTCCCACCCGAGATTGTTTGATGCTCAAATGGAATATCGCTGCCATGATGTGAGGCTCAAACGCACTGTTGAACTGTTTGAGGGAGATCATGGACATGCCTTTGGCTTGAAGGCCTTCCATCCAATTGAAGTAAAGGACATTACCTCCGAGCTGGATGATGGACAAGAACGTCATACCATCCGGAGTTTCGTAGGTCAACACGTAGGTCTGAGTGACCTCTTCTTTCTGCCTGGAACGTCCCATCTGCATGACACTTTCGTGTACATGCTGACGTGCTTTCCGGACAGATTCTTGTCCACAGCGTCGTCCCATCTCAAAATCTTCTTCATGCACCATGAAGCATTTCTGCCGATAGTGCAGAATGATTGGGACAAGTACCACAAAGAAGACAAAAGCCTCGAGAATGTAGAACATGACGCCCCCTTTTTGGCCCACGATGGCCGTGTTGTTCTGTTTGTAACATAGCAAATATGTGGGGGAATGTCAAGTGAATTTGGTTGCTTTTTAGGGTGTTTTTGGGTATACTACAGATACTATGAAAAAAGAAAAAATACAATTAACAGAGGGGGAAAAGAAACCATTGGTCTTTATTATTTTAGATGGGTTTGGTTTATCCAAGAAAAAAAATAATGGGAATGCTATTACTCCAGACACAGCACCTCATATTTTTTCTTATATGAAAAAATACCCATCTACCACACTCAATGCCCATGGGGTGGATGTAGGGTTATTCCCAAAACAAGAAGGGAATTCCGAAGCTGGGCATTTTAACATTGGAGCTGGGCGTATTGTGAAGCAAGATTTGGTGGAAATATCCGAAGCTATTGATGATGGAAGATTTTACAAAAATGAAGCTTTTAAACAAGCGCTCCTTCATGCAAAAAAACATAAGTCAGCAGTGCATCTCATGGGTCTTTTGACCGACGGACACAGTGCTCACGCACATCCAGAACACCTGTATGCACTTTTGGATTATTTCCGGAAAAATAAACAAGAGAAAGTATATCTCCATTTATTTACCGATGGACGAGATTCTCCTCCACATGCAGCAATTGAGTATTTAAAAGCACTTCGTCAGCACATGACAGGGAAAGAAAAAATCGCGAGTATTATCGGGAGATTTTATGCAATGGATAGAAATAAAATTTGGGAGAGAACAGAACTCGCATACAACACCATGGTACTTGGAAAAAGTTTTGGTACAGCAGACAGTGCAGAAGAAGCTATTTCTCAAGCATATAACAGAAGTGAGACAGATGAATATATTGTTCCAACAGTAATATACGAAGGAGGAAAACCGGTTGCTACAGTAAAAGATAATGACGTGGTGTATTTTTTTAACGCACGTTCGGACAGAGCAAGACAATTAACAAAAGCTTTTGTACAACCAGATTTTGCAAAACTCAATGGGGGAACGTTCAAAAGAAGAAAATGGCCAAAGAATATGAAATTCGTGGCAATGACAGATTTTGGTCCGGATCTTACTGGAATTTTGACAGCATTCCCAAGTGCAGACATTGAAGAGTGTTTGGCTAAAGCCATAGACAATAACAGAAAACAATTATATATTTCCGAAACAGAAAAGTATGCTCATGTGACATACTTCATGAACGGTGGTTTTCCTGATCCTATTAATGGAGAAGAGCGAGAGCTCGTAAAATCTGAGGCATATTATTCGTACGCAGACCATCCAGAGATGAACACGAAGAAAATGGCAGAGAAAATTATAGGATACATAGAAAACAAAAAGTATAATTTTATTTGTGTAAATTTCCCCAATGCAGATATGGTAGGTCACACGGGGAATCTTCTTGCAACCATTGAGGCCGTGAAGGTGGTAGATACGTATGTAAAGAAAATAGTCGATGAGGTACAAAAAAAGCATGGTGAAGTTGTTATCATTGCGGATCATGGGAATGCAGAACAGATGATAAACCCAAAGACAAAAGAAATGGTAACTGAGCATACAATAAACCCTGTTCCTTTTATATATATCACCGAGAAAAAAGGAATTAAACTCCACAAAGGAAGACTTGCAGATGTTGCTCCAACACTCCTCAAAATAATGGAAATTAAAAAACCAAAAGTGATGACAGGAAAAGAATTGTTTTAATATGAAAGTATATAAAAAACCAGTAGTTCTTTGTATTCTCGATGGTTGGGGAGTTGCCATGCCATCAGAATACAATGCCATATCTCATGCGAAAACTCCGTATAGAGATTATTTACTTCGAGAATTTCCAGCCACCATTCTCAAGGGAACAAATGATGTCATATTCCCTCAAGGAGAAGGAGAAAGGGAGGCAGGATATATGAGTATGGGAACAGGGAGATATGCAAAATATACCAAAGAAAGAGTAGATACTTCCATAGAAGATGGTTCTTTTTCTGGAAGAAAAGTTCTCACACAACTCCTTGAGCACACAAAAGAGACAAGGGGAAAGATTCATCTTTTTTGTCTCATCAGTCATGCACAAAAGTATGCAAGTATCCACCATTTACTTGCGACACTGGATTGTCTTAAAGAAGAAAAAAAGAATATATTTGTTCATCTCATTTTAGATGGTGTTGATGAAGCAAGTGGAAGTTCTCTCATGCACATACAGATGATACAAGAAAAAATGAATGAACTTGGAATAGGGAAAATTGTTTCTCTTACTGGAAGAAATTGGATCATGAACACAGATAATAGATGGGATAAAATAGAAATAAGTTATCGTGCGATTGTACAAGGTATTACAAAAGAGAAAGTCTCAAATTTGGAAAATGCTTTGGAAGAATATATAAAAACAGAAAAAGGTGAAGAAGATTTTCCTCCAACCATTCTCGCAAAAGGGGATATACCTCAGGCAAAGATCGACGACGGAGACAGTGTTCTTTTTGTGAACCATGCTCCTTTTGGAATGAGAAGATTTGTCTCAGCACTCTCTCTCCAGAGTTTTCCGTATTTTGAGAGAAAACCCTTTTCTTCACTGTTTGTTGCAACCATGACAGAGTACGATAAATACACTCCTGCTCTTGCCGTATTTGGTCCAGGAAAAGCACATAAGAGTATGGGAGAAATTATTGCAGATTCTGGATTGAAGCAATACTATATTACAGAAACAGAACACTTGGCACATCTCAAGTATTATTTCCATGGAGGAAGAGAAACACTTGCAAAGGATATAGAATATGAACATATTCCTTCTCCAGAAGTTCCTTACTATAGCAAAACTCCAGGTATGGAATTTCCAACAATGATTAAAAAAGTTGTTCATCTTATACAAAAAGATATTCATGATTTCTTTGTAATAGCCGGTACTGTCCCTGGAATGGTTGCTATGGATACAGACACCTCTTCTGTTGTGCGTTCTTGCGAAATTGCAGATAAGTATATAAAGAAACTTGCAGACATTGTCCTTGCAAAAGAAGGTACTCTTTTTCTCACCAGTTCTCATGCATTAGCAGAAGAATTAATAAACCCTCATACAGAACAAAGAAATATTCTTGCATCAAAAAATAATGTTCCATTATTTATTATTGATGGAAAATACCAAGGACAAGCAGGACCAGCAGGGGATCCCCCAAATGGTGATCTTTCCCTCATCCCTGTCTCTGGCTACCTCGAAGACATTGCCCCAACCATCCTTGAGAGATTAAATATTCCAATACCAGAAGAAATGGAAGGGAAATCCTTGTTGAAGTATTTGTAAATAATATACAGGATATAGTGTGTTTTGAAGTACAATTAAACCATTAAATAATTTAACAAAAAACATATGAAAAAATGTGAACATTGCGATGAGCAGTCAAAAAAAGAACTTCAGAAGTTAGAGGGGTTTCATGGTTGGTTAGCAGTATTCGGGTTCAGTATATTTGTCACGCCAATATTTATCATTTATTCATTGCTTACAGATCTAGAAGCCTATGACGGAGTTGGAATAATTTTTAATATTTTAATTGTTATAGCATATATTTGGTTAAATTATTTAATGGTAAAAACGAGGAAAGAATTTAAAAAATGGTTTCTTGGAATTGGTATCACCAGAATTGTTTTAGTAGGAATCATTGCCATAGGTGACAACTATGTACTCCCATATTCCAAATCAGAATTGTTTAACATGAGTGTAATTGCTTTCCAAACTATATTTTATGTAACAGTCTGTTCTCTCTACCTCTGGAATTCCAAGAGGGTAAAAAATACTTTTATCAATTAAGGAAGAAAAATCCTTGTTGAAGTATTAATAAAAGAAAGTGTATAAAAAAGCTTGCATAATACCCCAAATCTGGTATGTTATGTAAAAGCCCCTTATACAAAATATCCCTTTTGTATGGATTAAAATAGGTGAAAAAAGGGAATGTTTTTATTTATTGGAGGCTACTATTGGTAAAACAATTGCTATGAAAAAATCACTATCAAAATTAAACAAGGTTAAACTTCGTGATGTTTGGGGGCATGAAGCCATTGATTTTACAAATTGGCTTGCACAAAAAGAGAATCTTGACGAGTTGAGTGAAGAAATAGGTGTTGATATTAAACTTATTAAAACCGAGGCAAGTGTCGGTAAATTTAGTGTTGATATCCTTGCAGAACAGGAAGCATCGGGACGAAAAATAATTATCGAAAATCAGCTTGAAGATACAAACCATGATCATTTAGGAAAAATCATAACCTATGCTTCAGGCTATGATGCAGAAATAATTATTTGGATCGTAAAAGACGTTCGCGATGAACACCAAAAAGCGATTGAATGGCTCAATGAACATACTGATGAAAATATTAGTTTCTTTTTGATAAAAATTGAACTTTGGCAAATTGAAGGCTCAAACCCAGCCCCAAAATTTGAAATTATGGTAAGTCCAAATGAATGGGCAAAAGCAATCAAAACAAGTCCATCAAACGGAGAGATAACAGATACCAAATTACAACAGCTTGAATTTTGGAATAAATTCAAAAATTATGTGCGAGAAAATGACACACGAATCCGCTTGCAAACTCCTCGTCCACAACACTGGTACGATGTCAGAATGGGGAGCTCCGATGGTCATGTGGTACTAACTATAAATTCTCGTGAAAATTTAATCGGTTGCGAAGTTTATATCAACAAAAACAAAGATTTATTTAATTTCTTACAAGAAAGAAAAGATGAAATTGAAAAAGAAATTGGTGAACCTATCGAATGGGTAGATGCCTCCGTCGGCTCTCGTATGAAAATAAAAAAAGAAGTTCCAGACTTATTTAGCCAAACAGAAGCAGAAAATTATTTTGCTTGGCTTTATGAAAAAACTGTTTTATTCCAAAAAGTATTTGGTAAATATTTTAAGGAGTTTAAAAAATAATAACTATGGTAAATTCTAAAGAAGCAAAAGCACGAATAAAAATAAACAAACTGCTTGAAGAATCGGGATGGCGTTTTGAGGACAAAGGAGATAAAAAAGCTAATATAAAACTCGAGGCAGGTGTTAGGATCACGGATTTGGGTGATGACTTTGAACACACTACAAATGGATACATAGATTATTTACTCTTGGATGATAAGAATTTTCCACTTTGCGTACTCGAGGCTAAAAAAGAATCAATTCATCCGCTTTCTGCTAAAGAATCACAAGCTAGACCATATGCAACTGGTCAAAATTGTCGTTTTGTTATTCTTTCAAATGGAGTTTCTCATTATCTTTGGGATATTGAATCCGGAGATCCAGAAATTATCACAGAATTTCCTACGCAAGAATCTCTTTTGCACAGAGCAAATTATCAGCCAAATACAGAAGAGCTTATTTCCGAAAAAGTTGATGATAAATACCTGGAACCAAAGAGAACTTTGCGAGATTATCAAGTTGAAGCAATTCATGCTATTCAAAAAGCTGCCAAATCAGGGAAAAAGCGCTTTCTATTGGAAATGGCAACGGGAACGGGGAAAACAACCACTTCCGGGGCAATTTGTAAATTATTTCTGCGCACAGGCAATGCAAATAGAATTCTTTTTCTAGTGGATCGTATTGAACTGGAAATGCAAGCCGTTAATGCTTTGAAAGAATTATTTGAAGGCCAATATTTTGTTGAGAAGTTTAAAGACGGAAATTGGGAACGAGGTCATGTTGTTGTTTCTACTGTCCAAACGCTTTTAGCTGGAAATAAATATCGCGATTATTTTTCACCGACTGACTTTGAATTGGTTATTTCAGACGAAGCTCATCGTTCGCTCGGTGGAAATTCTCGCGCTGTTTTTGAATATTTTTTGGGATATAAACTGGGACTGACCGCAACACCAAAAGACTATTTGCGTGGAGTGGATGAAGCGGATCTCATCAAAAAAAATCCAAAAGCTCTTGAACAAAGAAACATGAGAGACACTTATGTGACTTTTGGCTGTGATGATGGAAACCCAACATATAGATATGATCTTAAAAAAGGCGTAGCGGATAACTATTTGATCAATCCGTATGTCATTGATGCTCGCACCGAAATTACAACCGAACTTTTGTCTGAAGAAGGTTATGCTGTGCAAGTAGATAATGAGGACGGCGGAACAGATGATGCAATCTTTGGAGCGCGACATTTTGAAAGAACTTTTTTTAATGAAGACACAAATCGGGTATTCGTTGAAACTATCCTAAAAAATGGTCTTATTGATCCGCTTACGAATGAATTCGGCAAAACGCTTGTTTTTTGTGTAAGTCGTGCTCACGCCGCGAAAATTACAAATGAATTAAACATCCTTGCCGGTAAAAAATGGCCTGGCAAATATCAAAGCGATTTTGCTGTTCAAGTAACGAGCGGAATCGGGAACGAACAGCAATTTACCAAAGATTTTGTAAACAATAGATTGCTAGGAAAATCTCGTTTTGCGCAAGATACACATCCGGATTACGATACTTCAAAAGCGCGTGTTTGCGTAACAGTTGGAATGATGACAACCGGTTATGATTGTCCTGATTTATTAAACATTGCATTACTCCGTCCGATTTTTTCTCCGTCCGATTTTATCCAAATGAAAGGACGAGGAACAAGAAAAAATATTTTTCTCTATCAAGAAACTGGCGAAAGCAAGGAAAAAGAAAAATTTTTGTTATTGGATTTTTTTGGCAATTATTCATACTTCGAAAAAGATTTTAATTATAATGAAAAACTTACTTTGCCGATTACTAAAGACGGAGCAAAGAAACTTCTTGAAGATCCTATTATTGTTGATACTACCGAGAAGCCTGACAAAGTCGATGTAAAATCACCGGATGATTTAGTATCAGAAATAGAAATAATTATCGGAAAAGAAGGAATGAAAATTGATAGAAATCTCTGTCCTCATCAGCAGTTTGAGCAAGTGATCCAAGAAAGTGAAACTTTGCAAAAAGTGCAAGAGGAGCAAGGCATTGAAGGATTGGAGGAATATATCAAAGTGCAGGTATTTAACAAGCCGACCGAATATTGGAACGCGGAAAAAATTCGTGCCTCATATGAAAAAGAATACCAGACCAAGCGTAAAATCAGTTTGACAGAAATGATACTCAAAGCTCTTGGCAGACAAAAAACTTTCAAGAGTCGTGATGAGCGAGTTAACGAAGAATATCAAAAATTTATCGATATCCAGCGACCGGAAATACAAGAAAGCCTAAGCGAAAAAGCACAAATTCTTAAAACTTTTTTTGAAACCTATATTTCGGATTATACATTCCGAGATATTATTGACAAAGGCGAATATGGAAGATTAGCCGTCTATCCATCTTTTACTATGCAAGAATTACAGATTCTCAATGGAGCGATTGATGATGTAAAAGTGTATGCGGGAGAATATCTTCAACGAGAAATGGCTGAATTTGCATGGAAATAATTATTTGATAAATGAGAATTATGCTTAATAATACCGTAAAACAACAAATCAATACCGCCAGAGATATTTTGGTGGGAAAAATTCCTGATCCAAAAGGGCAAATAGATCAGATCACTAATGCGTTGATTTATAAGTTCATGGATGACCAAGATCGTTTGGCACTCACGCTTCCAGGTGGAAAAGCAAATTTTTTTGTAAATGAATTAAAACCATACGCGTGGCATAAACTTTTTGATGGTAAACTTTCTAATCAAGACAAAGCCAATTTGTATGTGGAAGGAATTGCCAAGCTCTCCGTTTCCAAACATTTACCAGACCTTTTTCGCGATATTTTTAAAGATGCTTTTTTACCATTTCGTGCCCCGGATACAATCGCGATGTTTTTGGGAGAGATAAATAAATTCGATTATCATCACAGCGAAGACTTGGGCAATGCTTTTGAATATCTGCTTTCCATAATGGGTTCACAAGGTGATGCGGGGCAATTTAGAACGCCACGAAATATTATTGAATTTATCGTGGATGCAGTTGATCCAAGCAAAGATGACCATATTCTTGACCCGGCTTGTGGAACAGCGGGATTTTTGGTGGAAGCATACAAGCATATCACGAAAGACAAAAAATTGACGCCAAACGAAATTCAAGAATTGGCGCAACATATCCACGGCGTAGATATTGATCCGGGAATGGCAAAAATTGCTCGCGTCAATCTTTATTTGCACGGTTTTAAAACTCCATTTATCACCGAAGATGACACGCTGTCTGATGAAAGGCTATGGGGCAAAAAATACGATGTTATCCTTGCTAATCCACCATTTATGACACCGAAAGGCGGAATCGTGCCTCATGATAAATTTAGCGTCAAATCAAATCGCGCTGAAGTGCTATTTACCGATTATATCGCCGAGCACTTGAAACTCGCCGGTCGTGCCGGTGTTGTTGTTCCAGAGGGAATTATTTTTCAATCTGGCAAGGTTTACAAACAACTACGCAAAATGCTCGTTGATGATAATTATTTATGGGCGGTGATTTCTTTGCCATCAGGCGTGTTTAATCCGTATAGCGGAGTAAAAACATCTATTTTACTTTTTGATCGTGAACGCTCTGTTAAAAATACTGAAATTTTATTTTTCAAAGTTAATAATGACGGCTTTGATTTAGGTGCACAAAGACGAGAGATTACTAAAAACGACCTGCCAGAAGCTTTAGAAATTTTGAAAAAATGGAAAAATAACGAGAAGGTGGAAAATTCAAAGGCAATTTATATTGAGAAAGAAAAAATTGCTGAAACTGGTGATTATAAATTAAGCATAGATCAATATTGTACAGCAACCGATTACACAAATACAAAATGGCCTTCACTTAAATTAAAAGAATTGGAAGAAACTGGTGATATAACTTTAGGTAGAGGGCAAGTCATTTCAAAAAAAGATTTAGAAGCAAACCCTGGAATTTATCCTGTATATTCATCGTCTGCACAAGGAATTGGAGAATTTGGTCAATATGGAAATTTTATGTTTGATGAAGAGTTGATCACCTGGTCAGTCGATGGTGGTGGTCGTTTCTTTTATCGCCAAAAGCATAAATTCTCTGTTACAAATGTAAGCGGTTGGTTACGAATAAATAATCCTCAAAAAATCAATGCAAAATATCTTTTCAGGGTACTAGATATAGAATGGCAAGATAAAACATTTGATTATGTTGCAAAGGCACATCCGAGTGTAATTCGCGAAATGTATCAAATCCCTCTCCCACCTCTCGAAATCCAAGAGCAAATTGTGGCGGAGCTGGATGGCTATCAAAATATAATTTCCGGCGCCAAACAAATCACCCAAAACTGGAAACAAAAAATTGATATTGATCCGGAGTGGGAGAAGGTGAAGTTGGGGGAAGTTTGTGATGTTTTTGGTGGTGGCACTCCATCGCGAACAGAAGAAAAATATTGGGGTGGAAATATACCTTGGCTTTCAGCAAAATATTTTTCAGATGATCATAGGATTAAAGGTTCAGAAATGATTACAGAGCAAGGATTGAAAAATAGCTCAAGTAAAATAGCTCCAAAAGGTTCAACGATGTTGATTACACGCGTATCGGTTGGGAAGTTTGCAATAGCCGACCAAGATTATGCAATCAATCAGGACTTAACAGCTTTAGTATCAAAAGGAGAAAAGTTAGATCCGCAGTATTTATCGCTTATTACCGAAATAGTAGCCGAAAGAGTTAAACATAGTGCGGTTGGTATAGGTGTAATTGGAGTTACCAGAGATTTTGTCGTTAATCAAGAGATCCCCCTCCCGTCTCTCACCATCCAAAAGCAAATCGTGGAAAAAATCGAAGCCGAACGCGCACTGGTAGATGGAAATAAAAAGTTGATTGAAATATACGAACAAAAAACCAAAGACGTAATTGCGAAACTTTGGGAAGAATAATCTGTAAAAATATGAATTACTACCAACAAAAGAAAAAAGTATTTATCAGTTTCGATTTTGGCAATGATCAATTCCTAAGAGATTCATTAGTTGGTCAATGCAAGAACAATGGAACACCTTTTGATATGGAAGATTGGTCAGTAAAAGAGCCATGGAATCAAAGTGAATGGAAAGAAAAGTGTTTGTCTAAAATCAGAAGGTGCGATCTGGTTATTGTAATGGTCGGCGAAAAAACATACGCCTGCAGTGGTGTAAAAGCTGAAATTGCAATGGCAAAAGAAGCACGCGTTCCTGTTGTTGGTATAAAGGGCTATCCAAACAAAAATTGTCCTAAACCAGATGGATTAGAAGGTTTTTATAAATGGACATGGGAAAATGTTGAGAATCTCGTAAAAGGTTATAGATAATATGGAGAAAAAACTACTAAACAAAATTTCTAGCGACTATGGAGAGAACTACCATTCCCATCTTTTTGAGCAATACAGGATGTATGTTGAAAGTGCGGAGAAAATTAGCGACAGAAGACAGAACGCAAACAATTTTTTCTTAACGCTTAATACAGTGTTAATTTCTGTCATAGGACTGTCTTTTCAAGTAAAAGCCTTTGATAGCATTAGCTGGTCTAGGTTGTCACTCTCTTCTTTGGGTGTATTGATATGTATTATTTTTTGGTTTTTGTTGCGTGCTTATAAACAGTTGAACTCGGGAAAATTCAAAGTGATTCATGAAATTGAACAACAGTTACCTTTGTCAATTTATGATTATGAATGGAGTATCCTTGGAAGTGGAAAAGATAAAAGCAGGTATTATCCATTCTCACATATTGAACTACTTATTCCTTGGATTTTTGGAATCATTTATTTGTTGCTTGGCATAGCTTTTGTTATATGAATTTATGTATGAAGATGCTCAAGAAATCTTTGACTACTTGCCGGTTGAGGCAGGAAGCGAATCGCGATATATCAAACAATTGTGGGACACTTTCATTTTATTGAGCGAGGGCAAAGACGATGTTCCATTTTTTTCAATCGTGCCATTTCATCTGCTCTTTATGCTTGCCATGCAATATAAAGTGTACAGATTGAGTGCATGGGATTCCCAATTTTTCTTGAGTCAGATTAAATCAAATCAATGCAAAACTTATGGAAGCAAAAATAAACAACAGTTACTAAAAAATATTCCACTTAACAAGAATTTAGTTTGGGACACAACGCAATCATCTGTAAAAACATTGAGTTTGATAAATGAAAAAGATCTTTTTAATCTGTTTGATATTGTTGGGATTGATAAGGATACAAAAGATTCAGCTTGTGCTTTAGTCGACAGCAGAAATGATCGACTGCACGCCAGCGGAGAAATTGACGAAGAAGCAGAAAATAAAATCAGTGAGTATTTGAAAGTTCTTCGCCATTTGCAGGAAAAATGCAATGCAAAGGCAATAAATATTGCTATTCAAGGCAACTGGGCGGAAGAAATAGAAGAAGGCATGTTATCACTGGACGAACTTTTTCAAGAAAAATTTCTCTATTCACAATTTAGCAAAATGGATTTTGGTGAAATAATTGAAGAAATGCTTGTGAGCGACAATCTTGATTTTGAACAGTGGAAAAGTGTTGTGGAAAAGGGATTTGATTTGGTATATGATCAGACAATTTCCGTACTTCGTAAGTTTGTTAAAAACGAAATTGACAACAGTAAAAGATTATATGCAATTCGAGCTTTGAACGATAATGGCGAGATTGTGCCATGATTTATTACCCTAAAAGTGTAGCATTCAAAAAACCGCTTATGCGGTTTTTTTATACTTTTGTATTTCTTTTTGTATGTGTGTTTTGAGTATGTCGGTTGCTTCTTGGAGGTTTTTTTGTGGGATGTGTATGTTTGCTCTTTTGTGGTCTCCTTGAACGGGTTCAAATGCTTTTAGCATGTCTTTTGCATTGTGGGGGTGTTGTACGGAGAGGAATGCTTGTATGCCATTTTGTTCTGTGTTTTCTGAGAGGATCAGGGCAACTTCTGTTTCTGGGGAATTGTCTATGAGTTCATTGAATATGGCAGAGAGTTCTTCGGTGTTGGTGCCGGTTCTTGTGTAATCGTCTCTTGTGATACTGGTCCAGACAAATTTATTTTCTTTGTCATATTCCATGTGGGAGAGAGCTTCTCCCCAGAGTTTGAGGGTGTTCAGGTTTTTTGTTTGATACAGATTATGTATAATGAAATCTCTTTTTGCTCCAAGGGTGATGAGTTCACTTGCGAGAGAAAGAGTTTGTGGTTTGGTATTTTGGGATTGAAAACTCTTGGTGTTTTCTATAATTCCTGTGAGAATACAGGTTGCAATTTCTTCGTCTATGGCATCGGTATGTATATGCTTCATGATTGCATATACCATTTCTGATATTCCTGGAATGGTAATGTCTGTGGAGTTTATATGGCCATAGTGTTCATTCTCTGGATGTGAATCAATATTTATAACCGGTACTTGGAAAAAGAGTTCAGTATTCCGTGTATAGATATTTCCAAGGGAAAGAAGATCTGGAGTACCAAGAGTAATGATAAGGTCGTATTTGTATTGTGTTTGTGCGGTGGTAATATTTTTTGGAGAAATGATTCCACTTTCTGGAGTTATGAAAATACGGATTTTATTCTCTTCCACATCGTAATTAATTTCTTCAATACCAGTTTCTTCTATATTGAGGGTAATGACGAGTTTTTGGAGGAAAGGAAGTTGTGGAAGTATTTTTTCTTGTTTTGGAAGAAATTGCAGACGTTTTGGGGTGGTGAAATTGTCTGAGACAATGTCTACCTTTTTCCCGTGTTTTTCTAAAAAGGAAGAAAAAGCAATGGCACTTGCAAGAGTATCGCTTTCTGATTGTGGACGAAAGCAAACCAGTATATGGTTTGCTTGGTCTACCTGAGTTTTTATCTGATCGAAAATATTGAGTGCCATATATGTTTAGAGAAGTGCTTTACTATACCAAATTGTGAATTTATTGTCAATTGAGATAAATTTCTTATTTGGGGATAAAAATTTGGCTTTATTGAGTGGAAAAAGTTGCTTTTTTAGGGAGAATTTAGTAAGATTAATTCGTATTGGTTAACTAAGTTATTCTATGAAAGAATTTCCAAAGGCGTACGAGCCACAAAAATACGAAACGTCAATTTATACAAAATGGGAGGAGTCTGGTTTCTTTAATCCGGATGTTTGTGTCAAAAAAGGTATTGCAGAAAAAACTGCAAAATCTTTTAGTATGGTTTTACCTCCACCAAATGTAACAGGTACCCTTCATATGGGGCACGCTGCAATGCTTGCTCTTGAGGATACAATGGTACGATACCACAGAATGAAAGGAGAGAAAACCCTTTGGGTACCAGGAACAGATCATGCAGCGGTTGCAACAGAATCCAAAGTAGAAAGTTTGCTTATTAAAGAAGAAGGAATGAAGAATCCAAAAGAAGAGCTTGGAAGAGAGAAGTTTTTGGAAAGAGTAAAGAAATTTGCACAGGATTCTCATGATACCATTGTAAATCAATCGAAGAGGATGGGATCATCTTTGGATTGGTCTCGCGAAGCATATACACTTGATGATACAAGAAATTTGGCAGTACGCATGGTGTTTAAAAAAATGTATGACGATGGACTTATATACCGAGGTTACCGTGTTATTAATTGGTCAGTAAAAGGACAATCCACATGTAGTGATGATGAATTGGTTTCTGTTGAGCGTCCTGCAAAAATGTATTATTTTAAATACCACAAAGATTTTCCAATTACTATTGCGACGACTCGTCCAGAAACAAAGCTCGGTGACACAGCGGTTGCAGTGCACCCAGAAGGGAAATATAAAAAATATATTGGTCAGGAATTTGTAGTAGAAAATGTTGGTCAACCTGGACATACCCTCAAAATTACCATTATTGGTGATGAGAAGGTTGATGAAACTCTTGGTACAGGAGCGCTTGGAGTAACACCTGCACACAGTATGGTGGATTTTGAGATGTATGAAAGACAGAAAAGAGAAGGGAATCCTATTGATCTCATTCAAGTTATTGGAGAAGATGGAAAAATGACAAAAAATGCTGGCAGTGATTATGAAGGATTAACAACTCTTGAAGCCAGAGAAAAGTTTCTTGAATATGTAAAAACAGAAGGACTGTTCGAGAAAGAGGAAGATATTCTCCAAAGTGCTGGAACATCGGACAGGTTCGGTGATGTGGTTGAACCACTTCCAAAAACACAATGGTTTATTGATGTGAACAAAGAGTTTACTCAAAAGGGAAAAACAGTTACTTTGAAAAAATTAATGCAAGATGCTGTTCGAGACAAACATATTGAAATTGTTCCAGAACGTTTTGATAAAACATATTTTTCTTGGGTAGATAATTTGAGAGACTGGTGTATTTCTCGTCAGATTTGGTTTGGTCATCAGATTCCTGTTTGGTATCGTGGAGAAGAAATATTTTGTGGAGTAAACGCTCCAGAGGGAGAAGGGTGGACACAGGATCCAGATACTCTTGATACATGGTTCAGTTCTGGAATATGGACTTTTTCTACTTTGTTAGATGAAAAAATACAAGAAGGAGAATCACTTGAAGAGTGGTTAAAAAGATCCAATGATTTCCAGAATTATCATCCAACGAGTGTTCTTGAAACAGGGTATGATATTATTTTCTTTTGGGTTGCAAGAATGATTTTGATGACTACCTATACACTTGGGGAAGTGCCATTTGAGAAAGTATATCTCCATGGTCTTGTTCGTGATGAAAAGGGAAGAAAGATGAGTAAATCTCTTGGAAACAGTATTAACCCACTCGATATGATTGAAAAGTATGGTGCTGACGCAACCAGACTTTCTCTTATAATGGGAACAAGCCCAGGAAATGATATGAAGCTTTCCGAAGAAAAAGTAGAAGGGCTTCGGAATTTTGCAAATAAACTCTGGAACATCTCAAGATTCATGGTGATGAATATTGAGAATCCAAAGATGGATGTGGAAGCTCCAAAAGCAAAAACACTCGCAGATAAATGGATCCTTGAGACATTGAAAAATATTCAGTATGTTGTCAATGACAGTTTAGAAAAGATGGATTTTTCTTTTGGTGCAGAAAAGCTTCGTGATTTTACGTGGAATGATTTAGCAGATTGGTATTTGGAAATTGCAAAAGTAGAGGGAAATAAAAAAGAAATGTTGAACGCTATTTTAAATACTCTTCTGAAACTCTGGCATCCATTCATGCCATTTGTAACTGAAGCAATTTGGCAAGAGATTTATGGTGATGAATCAATGCTTATGGTGGAGAAGTTCCCAGAAAATACAGAATACAACGAACAAGTGGTAACTGCGGATTTTAACAATCTTCAATGTATCATTACAAAGATTCGTAACCTCCGTGCAGAAAAGGGAATTCCTCCAGTAAAAAAGATTGATGCTTTTGTAAAAACAGGAGAGAATACAAAATTTGTGGAAGAGAATAGTGAGAGTATGAAGTCTTTGGCTCGCATAGAAAATCTTCTGTTTGTGGATACCTTCGGAGAAAATATGGTAACATTTGTTGAAGGTGGTATAGAAATGGCATTAGATTTTTCTGATGCTGTTGACCTTGATGCTGAACGTGAACGTATACAAAAAGAAATTGAACATGTTCTACCCTATGTATTGGCACAAGAAAAGAAACTTGCAAATGCAGAGTTTGTAAATAATGCGCCAGAAGCAGTAATTGCGGGAGAGAAGAAAAAACTGGATGAGGCAAAAGAAAAACTTATAAAATTACAAGAACAATTAGCGTCATTGGTATAATATGGAGAATAAATACAAATACGACCCAAACATGCAATGGGAACAACATATCCCTGAGTCAAAACCAATCACTCTGTTTGATCGTATTTTGTTATTCATATTGCGTATAACTTCTCGGATGAGTAGAGAAGAAATGGAACAATTACAGAGAGATGCACAAGAAGGAAAATTGAAGAAACTCAGGGGTGGAAAAGACTTGGGAATATTTGGTAAAATTATATTTCTATTTATAGTATTTGTACCTATAGTCATATTTATTTTTATTGTATGGTTTGTAGGTTCTTATTTTTATGATTTAATACGTATTGTATGAGCGTAAATACTGATCCAAAGAAAATTGAAGAATTATTATCTCGTGGTGTACAAAATATTTATCCAACACGTGAATTTTTGGAAGAAAGATTAAAAAGTGGGGAACAACTGACTTTGTATACCGGGTATGATCCAACAGGTCCAACACTCCATATTGGTCATGGCATTACTATGTTGAAGCTCCGCCAATTCCAGGATCTTGGACATAAGGTTATTATGCTTATTGGAGATTTTACTGGCATGATTGGGGATCCAACAGATAAAAGTTCTGCACGACAAAAATTGACCCGTGAACAAGTATTGGAGAATTCTAAAGAATATGTAAAACAAGCTTCAGCTATTTTATCTTTTGAAGGAGAAAATCCTGTTCAAGTAAAATACAATAGCGAATGGCTTGGAAAAATGAATTTTGGTGATGTGCTTGAACTCGCCAGTCATTTTACCGTACAAAGAATGATGGAACGAGATATGTTTGAAAAGCGACTTGAAGAAGAAAAACCTATTTATGTTCATGAATTTATGTATCCAATGATGCAGGGGTATGATTCTTTTGCCATGGATGTGGATGGGGAAGTTGGGGGAAATGATCAAACATTTAATATGCTTGCAGGTCGCACTCTCATGAAGTCTCTTAAAAATAAAGAAAAATTTGTTTTGACAGAAAGACTTCTTGCAGATGATTCTGGAAAGAAAATGGGGAAGACCGAAGGAAATATGATTGCCCTTGCAGACAGTGCTGAAGATATGTTTGGAAAAGTTATGAGTTGGACTGATGGTATGATTTTTTCTGGTTTTGAATTGTGTACCACAGTTCCAATGGATGATATTGAAACCATGAAAAAAGAAATGGAAGATGGTGCCAATCCAAGAGATTTTAAATTGAGATTGGGATATGAAATAACAAAAACATTTTTAGGGGAAGAGAGTGCAGAAAAAGGAAAAGAGCATTTTATTAACGTGATTCAAAGTAAAGACAAGCCAGAAGATATCCGAGAATTTTCTCCTTCAGATATGAATATTGTGACTGTATTGGTAGAAGCGGGTTTTGCAAAAACCAATTCAGATGCACGACGTGCTATTGAGCAGGGTGGAGTAAAATTGAATGATGAAAAAGTTTCTTCTCATGACACTGAACTCAAGAGCGGAGATATTCTCCAAAAAGGAAAAAGATTCTTTGTAAAAATAAAATA
>Ga0209340_1000441_pt1 | contig 44469 bp, 30 predicted proteins | sample EPASupsiteSAE323_FD_187266 | JGI IMG/M metagenome (GOLD analysis project Ga0209340, IMG submission 187266) | Bioremediated contaminated groundwater from EPA Superfund site, New Mexico - Sample SAE3-23 (SPAdes) (version 2) | ecosystem: Environmental > Aquatic > Deep subsurface > Groundwater >... | reverse complement strand
GTCCACGCCCGGCACAGATCGACAGTGGTCATCGTCACCCATTCGATCGAAGAAGCGGCATACCTGGCGGACAGAATCTATGTCATGGGCGGCAGAAATCCCGGCCGTTTCACCGGCATGCTGGAACCCTGTGCCGAACCCGGCACCCGGCGAAGGGAAATCCTGTTTCCCGAAGAGCCGGTACAGAAAATTCGCAGCCCCGGCGATCCCGGCTTCCCTCTCCCTGGCGCCGACGAAGACAGAAATCGAAAGCGATTCCGGGACGACACCCGTTTCCGCGAAACGACCCTTGCCCTCAGACGCATGCTGGAAGAGGGATATATATCCACCAGTCGTACGCCTCCCGGCGAGAATCCGGCTCTGCCCGGCGCCCCTTCCCGGCGCAAGACGAGGCTTCCCCGGTTTTTCGACAGATTCCTGCGGATAGCCTTCGCAGCGATCGTCCTCGGGCTCATGTGGGCGGGAGCCGCTCAGGCAGTCCGGAAACCCTTCCTTCCTCCGCCGGGGCCCGCACTGGAACGCCTCGTCCAGGGACTGTCCAGCGGAAGCCTCCTGCTCCACCTCGGTGCATCGACGCGCAGGATTTTCTTCTCCCTCCTTGCGGCGGGTCCTGCGGCCTGGGCCCTCGGACTCCTGTCCGGCAGAGTCAAGGCGGTCGGCAGCGTCGTCTCCCCTTTCATCTATCTGCTGCATCCCCTTCCCAAAGTGGCCTTCCTTCCCATTCTGATGCTCTTTCTTGGGCTCGGAGACGGATCCAAGGTGGCCTTGATGGGATTGGTCATTTTCGGGCAGCTTTTCGTGGGTGGCCGGGACGCGGCGAACGCAATCCAGGCTCCCTTGGTCGATTCGGTCCTCTCGCTGGGAAAAGGGAGACGGGCGGTTCTGCGACATGTAATTCTTCCTGGAACGCTGCCCGAACTCTTTTCCTCGCTGCGCGTGAGTCTGGGTACGGCCATCGCGGTGCTTTTCCTGTCGGAAACCTTCGCTTCGATGGATGGACTCGGCTGGTACATCATGGACGCATGGTCGCGCGTCGACTATCCGGATATGTACGCGGCCATCGTCGCCCTGTCGCTGTTCGGCCTGACCCTGTACGTCGTGATCGATCTCATCGAAGCCGTCGTCTGCAGGTGGCGCGAAACCGACTGAGGTTCAGGGCTGCTCTTCAGTCGCTTCCTTCGGGCAAGACACGCACCAGGCGCTCGTCGAAGGACACGGAGACGGTGGAGCCTTCGGGCGCAATTTTCTTGCCCGCCGGATCGTCGATCTGGACCAGGATTTCGCCGTATTTTGTCGCGATAAAGCATTCGACGCTCGACCCGAGGTAGACATTGGCGGTCACCGTACCGTCCGCCACGCCCGCGCCGGGCGCACCCACACGCAGGGATTCGGGCCGCGCCATCAGAATTGCCTTCCTGCCGACCTCGGCGCCCGGCGCTCTCGATGCGGCATGGACCCGCTTGCCCTCAAGCATGCAGATGCAAGCCCCGTCTTCCTCCAATCCGGCCACCTCCACCGGGAAAAACGCCACTTTTCCGACAAAACCGGCCACGAACACCGTATCCGGGGCTTCGTATACGATTTCCGGAGCTCCTATCTGGCGTATCAGACCGTCCCTCATCACGATCACCCGATCGGACAGACTCATCGCCTCGACCCGGTCGTGAGTGACATACATGGCCGTGATTCCAAGCGACTTCTGGATCTTGCGGATTTCGACCCGCATCTGCTCGCGCAGGAGGGCATCCAGGTTGGACAGGGGTTCGTCGAGCAGAAGGACCTGCGGTTCCACTACAAGGGAACGCGCGAGGGCGACGCGCTGCTGCTGACCGCCGGAAAGCCTGCCCGGCGATCTGGCGCCCAAATCGCCCAGGCCCACCATGTCGAGGGCGCGTTTCACGCGCGTCGCTGTTTCGGCGGCGGAAACCTTGCGAACCTTGAGCCCGTATGCGACGTTGTCCGCAACGCTCAAGTGCGGAAACAGACCGTAGGACTGGAAAACCGTCGCAGTCTCCCTCCCGTTCGGGGGCAGGTACGTCACATCCTTCCCGCCTATGAGTATGCGCCCTTTTGTGGGCAGCTCGAAGCCTCCCACCATGCGCAGGGTCGTCGTTTTACCGCATCCCGAGGGACCAAGCAGTGTTACGAGTTCGCCGGGCCTTACTTCGAAATCGGCATCGCGCACCGCGTGGACCTCGGCCTTGGTCTTGGGGTCGCGGAAGGTTTTGGAGATCATTTCGAGTTTGACGGGTACCGAATTGTCTGCCATTTAGCCTTCCTTATCTGCCTGAAACGGTTTTTTCGAGGTGTTCACTCTGCCGCACGAGGAGTCGCATGAGCCCCATGACGGCGAGGACGATGATGATGAGCGCGGTGGACAGCACGCTCGCCAGTCCGAAACGGATATTCTCCGAGAAATTGTAGATCTGGATCGTAATATGGTACCAGCGCGCGCTGATGAGGAAAATGATGGCGCTGACCGCAGTCATCGATCGCACGAAGGTGTACGACATGCTGGATATGAAAGCCGGCCGGATGAGCGGCATGATGATCGTCCTGAAAATCGTCGCCTGGTCGGCGCCGAGGTCTGCGGCTGCCTCTTCTATCGCAGGATCGATCTGCCCGAGCGCGGCGACGCCCCCCTCCAGCCCCACCGGCAGTTCGCGGATCACATAGTTGATGACCAGGATGGCTCCCGTTCCGACCAGAAGCAGAGGCTGCTTGTTGAAGGCCAGGATGTACGAAATGCCCAGAAGGGTTCCGGGAATCGCGAAAGGCGTCATGATGAGGGCTTCGAGCAGCTTCTTCCCCGGGAATTTCTTGCGCACGATGATGACAGCGGCCACCATCGACAGGATTCCCGCGATGGGAGTCGCAATCCCCGCAAGAGTGATCGTCGAGATTAGGGCGGCTTTGCCCCGGGTAAGTGCTTCGCCGATATTGGACAGCGTGAACGTGTAGTCGATCCCCCAGTTCTTTACGAAACAGCCCGCCACGATCGTGCCATAGAGTGCGACGATGAATGTACAGACAAAAGCCACGAAAACGCCGATCGCGCGCCGGACGCCGGGCGAGGCCAGGTCCGAAAGGCGCATGGAAGGCTTGCCCGTAACCACTACGAAAGATTTGCGGCTCGTCCAGTAGCGCTGGGCGAAGAACGCCGTGAGCGTCGGAAGCAGGAGCAGGATGGACAGGGCGGAGCCTCTGTCCAGGCGGTTCATGCCTGTCACTTCGATGTACGACTCCACGGAAAGAACCCTGTAGGACCCCGACAGCAAAAGGGGATTCGCGAAATCCGCCAGCGAGTTCGTGAACACCAGAAGCCACGAGGAAAGCAGACCCGGCGCGGCCAGCGGCAGGGTCACCCGCGTGAAGGTGTGCCAGCGTGTGGCGTTGAGGTCGAGCGATGCGTCTTCAAGTGTTGAATCGATAGCCTGCAAGACCCCCTGCAGAGTCATGAAGGCGATCGGGAACATCGAAATGGTCTGGACTAGAGTCAGTCCGCCCAAACCGTAGACGGAAAAATTGTCCAGGCCAAAAATCCGCTTGGTGATGAGCCCGTTGTTTCCGAACAGCAGGATTATGGATAGAGTGAGCGAGAAAGGCGGCGAAATCATCGGCATCGTAGCGAGGGCCGTGACGAGTTTCTTGCGCTTCATGCTCGTACGGGCGACCGCGAAGGCGAACACGAACCCCACGAACGTCGACAGTGTGGCGGTAAGGACGCCCAGTTTGATCGAACCCCAGAGCGCCTGCACGTATTGCCTGTCGCCCAGGACTGCCTTCCAGGTGCCCGCACTGAAGCGCCCGTCCTTCAGAAAAGTGAGCCTGACCGCTTCGAAAAGCGGATAGGCCACAAAGGCGATCATGATCGCGAACAGGATGAGTACCGTGTAACCGGTGAGCGGATCGCGCGAAAAGGTCGCGATCCCGAAAGCAAGCGCGAACACGGCGAACGCGATGAGCATAAGCGCATCCACAAGGCCGAGGAAGGAAGCCGAACCTGCGGCATCCTGCGCCATGATCACTACGCCGGCCGCGCCGTCCTGGGCCTCATTGGGCACGGGTGCAAACACTATGGTAACATTTTTCGCCCCGATCCGCCGCGATCCGGAAAGAATATACGTTTCCAGATAGGAAGCCGCATCCACCGCTTCGGCGAAGTCCGGACTATCTTTTTCAGCTTCCCAGAGCGCCGTCAGCCCGGCGTCGCCCGAGAACTGGGCAAAACCGTCCTCCCATGGCAGACCTTTCAGATAATGGAAGGAGGCGCCTTCATAGGTTCCGGCCTGCGCTTCGAGCCAGGCCGGAACATCGGCGGCGGCGGAAGGAGCCGTCCGCGCGACCGCGGAAGCGAGAAGCCTCGAGTTTACCGCAACCTGCTTCCTGTAAGAGGACTTGATCGTCGTGAACATCCAGAGGTCCATCGCCAGGAAAACCAGACAGGCCGAAATGAAGACGATGATGCGCTTTTTGGTGAACAAGCCGCTACTCCCCGGAATACGGATGCCGGGCACCTCGAGGGGCGCCCGCCGCCGGCGCTAAAGGTCGATCGGAACCGGACAGCGTCCGGACCGGTCAGTCCCGGTCCGGACAAGGCAGTGAAGATCAGCGCTTGGAACCGATTTCCCTGGTCCAGCGATCCAGGAGGCGCACCTTGTTGGCGGCGTCCCAATCGAGATTCTGCTTTACGGTTTTGACTTCTTCCATGCTGAAGGCAACAGGATTCTTCGTGGCGATCTTGGAGAGCGGCACGACATACCACTTGGCGATGATGGTTTGCGCCTTGGCGGAAAGAACCCAGTCATACAGCTTTTTCGCATTGACCGGATCCGGCCCGTTCTTGACGAGCGACATCGAAGCAATCTCGAAACCGGTACCCTCGGAGGGAACCGTGATCGTCACGTCGGCGCCTTCGACCTTGAGCTTGACTTGGTCGTGGGCGTAACCGATGGCAACGGGAATCTCGCCGATGGCGACACTTTTCCCGGGTGCGGAGCCTGACTTGGTGTACTGGTCGATATTGGCGTCCAGCTTGCGCATATAGTCGAAGGTTTTCTCTTCATCGCTGCCGAATACATACCGGATGGTGGTGAGCATATTGTATGCGGTACCGGATGTGGTGGGGTTCGGCATGCGGACCTTACCCTTGTATTCGGGCTTCAGGAGGTCAGCCCAGGACTTGGGAGGAACGAGGCCCTGTTCTTTGGCGATTTTGTTGTTGGTAATGAAGGTGAGAGGTCCCATGTACAGGCCGATCCAGTAGTTTTCGGGATCGCGGTACTGCAGGGGCGTATTCTCGGCGGCGCGGGACTTGTAGGGAGTGGTCAGTCCCTTGATCTTGGCGCTCATGTGGTTGAGGCCGACGCCTCCGACCCAGATGGAAGCCTGCGGATTGCCTTTTTCCGCTTCCAGGCGGCTCTCGGCCTCGCCGCCGGCCAGGCGCTGCCAGTTGACCTGGATGCCGGTATCTTTCGTAAACTGATCGAAAAGTTCCTTGGCCAGGGGCTCTTCGAGCGTGGTATAGGCGCCCACTTTCTGCTGGGCGGACACGAATCCGACCGCCATCAGGGCTACCATCAGGACAGCTGCAATGCGTTTCATACGATCCTCCGGATGCGGGGGCCAGTATCGATAATTCAACCCCGGTTCGTTCAGTCATACTAAGCCCGGCATGATCGGATGGCAAGGCGGAAACGGCGGCGAAACGGCGATCCGGGAAAACGACGACTCGGGAAAAAGGCGACCCGGGAAAAAGGAACTCAGCCCTTGACCGCCCCGGCGGATACGCCCTTCGTGATCTGCTTCCTGAATACCGCATAGAAGGCCAGCATCGGCAACATCCCGATGGTGAGCGCCGCGAACTGTTTCCCGTAGTCGCTGGAAAGCGAACCGGAAAAACGGAACATGCCGAGGGGCATCGACTTCAGGCTTGTCTTCGACACGAGGATATTGATGAGGGCGAATTCGTTCCAGATTCCGGTAATGTTGAGTATGGCGAGCGTGGTAGCCACTGGCACGGTCATGGGAAATATGATGTCGCGGAAAATCCGGAAATAACCCGCCCCATCGATCCGCGCCGACTCCACCAGGGCCGAAGGAATGGCTTTGATGAATTCGGTGGACAGATAGATTCCCATCGGAAGCCCCGATCCTATGTAGACAAGGAGAACCGCAAACCTCGTGTTGTATATCCCAAGAAGGGATACTTCGAGAAAGAGCGGAATCATGAGGGTCTGGACGGTCAGAAGTATTCCGATCAGGAAACTTCCGTAGATCGGTTTGGTCGCCCTGGACTTGATTTTGGCGAACGCGAAACCGGCCAGCACGGAAAGGAAAATGATCCCGACGGTCGCACCGACCGTATATATGATGGAGTTCGGCAGCAACTTGGCGAATTCGCCGAGTTCCCATGCACCCGAGAAATTGTCCAGAGTGGGATTTTGGGGAAATCCGATGCGATTTATCTGGAACTCGCGCGTCGGTTTGAACGCGTTCATCACGAGCCAGAAAATGGGGTAGACCGTCATGATGGCGAAAAGACTCATCACGATATAAGCGCATCCCTTCGCCACGGCCGCGCCGATTTTGCCCGACAGACCGGTTCCGCTATGTTCTGACATGGTCTGTCACTCCTTTCCGCCAAAGCGTTTCTCGACGACTTTGGTCAGGGCGATGAGAGCGAAACTTATGGCCACCATTATGAGGGCGATGGCATTGGCGAGCGGAAAATCGGGTCTCCCCAGGAAGGCGGCGTTGTACATGTATATTGACAGTATTTCCGTGATCCTCGAAGGACCGCCTCCCGTCATGGCGAAGACGAGCGCGAAACTTGACAATGAACCGGAAATGGCGAGAATGGCTGAATTCACGACAGTGCCCGAGAGGGCCGGAAGAATGATGTGGCGAGCCACCTGCCCCTCGTTGGCTCCGTCGATCCGCGCGGACTCGATTATCTGCGGGTCGATTTTCTGCATATTGGCGAGGAACATGATCAGGTAAGTACCCGTGTAGAGCCAGAGAATTACGAAAAGGACCGGAATCATGGCCGTTTCCTTCCTGTTCAGGAAATCGGGGCTCCATACCGGACAAAAAAGATTGGTGAGATCGTGTATGAGCTGTCCCAGCTGATCCGATGGGTAGCTCAACATGAGGTCCTTCAGCTCGGCCGCAGGATTCGAAAACATGGCGGCGCCGGCAGGCCCGCCGAGATCGAGGACTTTGGCGACCACTCCGTCGGTGATGTTGAAACCGCCCGCCTGGGAGAAAATCGCATTCAGCTTTTCGGTGAAATTCCCCCTGATCATGTTGTTCATGAATTCGCTCAAGGGGCCGGACGGCGAAAAGATCGTCTGCCAGAGGAGACCTACGACAATGATGGAAATGACGCTCGGGAGATAGAGGATGCCCTGCCAGAAGTCGGGCCACTTGACCAGCTTTCGATAAATGATGTAGGCGAACAGGAAACCGAGCGGAAGCTGCCCGAACACGGATACGAGAACGATATACAGATTGTTTTTGAGGGCGCTCCAGAAAAAAGGATCCGAAAGAACCTTGGCGTACTGTTGGAAGCCCGTGAGCTTCCAGGGAGGGCCTCCGAACATTTTCATGCCGTTGTAATTGCTGAGCGAGAGAACCAGCGACAGGACGATCGGAAAGGCCATCACCAGGATATAGGTGACGAAAGCGGGGAGCACCATCATCCAGTAGGCCCTGGTTTCTTCCCGCATCCCCACCTTCCCGACCTTCATCCGAACCTCCGCTTCCACCACATGCACGCGGACCTGCAAAAGCCCGCATCGGCGGCGTCCGCGTTCGCCGGAAAGCCGCGAAAATCCGGGTAGACGGCCAGCCGTACGGCCGACCGTCTACCCGCAAAGAATTGATTTTTTACTTGACTGCGCGCCAGGCATCCATCGCTTTCTGCATGTCCGACGCTACCGCGAGCGGAGTGGTCGTCCCGAGGCCGAGGGCCTGGAGGCCATTGTTGAGCACATTGTACACGCTCGGATCGAGCACGCCGTCGAGGACGTAGCCGGTCTTGGGAATTGTGCTGTAGTACGCGGCCAGCTTGGTGGTGAGCGGTTCAACCTTGTCCGACTTCACTCCCTTGAGCGTGGGGATGTATGCGCCCTGCTCGAGCCTGAGTTTCTGCACTTCGGGAGAGTAGAGGTATTTCATCAGGCGCACCGCGGCGGCTTCCTTGGCCGAACCGGCGGGAATGGTCGCGGAGACGCCATAGCCGACGCCCGCGATGGCCGACACGAGACCGGGGTTCTTCTCGCCGGGAATGGCGGGGAAGTTCGTGATCACGAAATCGCTTTCCTGGGCTTTCGGGGTGATGAGCGCGACGCCCGAAGCCTTGTCGGTGATGAAAGCTCCGACGCGCCAGTCGCCGTCCACGAAGATAGCGGACTTGCCGGATGCGAAGAGTCCGGGGCCTTCGCCATAACCGATCTGGTTGCCTTCCCTCGCGAGGACGCCATCCTTGTACATTGTCTCGACGAATTCGAGCGCGTCGACGAAAGCCTGGTCGGTGAACTTGGCCTTGCCCGCCTTCACGTCGTCGATGAACTTGTCCCCAACGAGGCGTCCCGACACCGTGGAGAAGAGGCAGGACTGCATGGGCCAGAGGTCCTTGTTGGGCAGAGACATGACTTGGATGCCTTTCGCCTTGAGCTTGGGCACCATTTTCTTGAGGTCGGCGTAGGTCTTCGGAAGATCGAAGCCGTTGTCCGCGAGAAGTTTCTTGTTCACATACACGGTCGTAGTGTACGTGAAGGACTGCGGGATTTCGGCGATGTAATTGCCGCCCTGGTTTTTGGGATCAATGGCGGAGGGAACGAAATTGGACAGGTACTCCTTGCCGAGAAGGACATTCAGATCCTTGGCCAGCTTGTTCTCGTGGATCATCATGCTCCTGCCCGACGGCCACATGTAGAAGACATCCGGCAGGTTGCCAGATGCTATGTAGGCCTGCATTTTCTGGTGGAAAGGTTCGTTGAACAATTCCTCCTTGACGACGGTGATGTCCGGATTGTCCTTGGAGAATTTCGCCCAGATCCCCAGATCGACGTCGTAACCGGCCTGGGTAGCGTCGATGTAATAGAGGACATTGAGAGTCGTCTTCCCCTGCGCGGCGGCGCAGAATGCGACCATCGCGATCATCAGCATTGCGATGACCATTTTCTTCATGGAAAACCTCCTGTTCGGGTCGATGCCCGATTCGAACCACCTTTCGCCGGTCCCGAAAGGACCGGATTGCAGTACAGGGTTCCCGGTTCTTCTTCCGTCAGGGAATCGAAGGGCCGAGAATCGTCTTCTCCGACAAAAGTCTCTCGTACGCCATTCCCGCGGCGCCGTAGGAGACTATCGCGTCCCCTATTTCCACCATCCGTATGACCACATCTTTCGGGAATGGATACATCCAGCTTTCTTCGAGGCGGCGCCGCAGGAGAAGCGGAAAATCGGCGCCCAGAATATCCGTACTCCCGCCTATGAAGACATGGTTGAAATCCATTGTGTTGACGAGCATCGCCACATTGCGGGCGAGTTCGTCCATCGTCTTCGCGTGCGCATCCCTGTCGCCGTGGAGCTTGCTGAGTTTTTCGCGCGAAAGGGAAAACTGCAGTTTTCCGGCCCCCTCGCAGAACGCCGATCTGAATTCGCCCGCGTTGCCGTGCTGTCCCGAGTACACCTTGCCGCCCAGGGCGATCCCGAATCCCACGCCCAGGCCCCCCGCCTGCCCGACGGACAGCTTGTCGGTCCTGTACTCCACAAGGACGAAAAGGAAATCGTTGAGGTTGTCGCCTTTCGTGAAGGAGAGTTCCCCCCAGGCGCAACAATTGGCATCATTGTCGATAAAGCAGGGCACATCGAGCCTGGAGGCCACTTGAGAGGCGAAATCGACGGGACTGTTGATCGCGAGCGGTATGGAATAATTGATCGTTCCAAGAACCGGATCGATGAGACCGCCCATACCGATTCCGATGCCGAGCAACGGGCCTCCGTGCGGACCGGCCGGTCCGTCGGGCGCAAGGAAGGCCGCCCGGCATTTTTTGATGATGCCGAGGACAGTCTCCGAGAAATCCGCCACTTTGATCGAATCGTTTCCGCGCAGCTCGGCGAGAACTTCGCCGGACAGGTCCACGAGAAGGGCTACCCATGCCTCCACCTGGAGTTCGATGCCGATGATCAGGCCGTATGCGGGTTCGATGCAAAGATGGATGGGGCGACGCCCGCCTTTTGAGGATGCATCGCCTTCGGCCACTTCGGCGACAATCCCCCGCTCTATGAGGGCGTTCACCTGGTTGGTGATGGTAGACTTGTCGAGGCCGAGTTCCTGTGCCAGGGCAATCCTCGACGTATGGGGGCTTTGCCGGATTTTCCTGAGAATTCGTTCCGTGGTTACCCACCCCGTTTCCCGACTTTTGCCCATCTGTATCCCTTATACGAAATAGTACGTTGGTTGATTTGTCCAACCAATTACCTTATAACCTTATAGCACAGCTTTTGCGTGCCGTCAATAAAAATCGCTGTGACGAGGCACCGACCGTGGCGAGGTGCCGCAACCTGCGTCTGCGCGCTTACTTCACTGGTTGCTCAGTTGTTGACTCACTGGCGGCATCACTGGCTGCTTCACTGGCGGCCTCAATACAGAGGGCCGCGATACCTGTTCACGCCGAGGATATCGAGACGCCGGCCGTGCTGGTTTTCCAGACGCAACGCGAAATCCTCGAAATCCCTGGATTCCTTCGGACTCCAGAACACTTCGGACAAGGCGCAGAGCCTCGGAAAGGCCATGTATTCAACCTGCCGCCCGAAGTACATGAGCTCCGTCCAGAGGTTGGCCTGACCGCCCAAAATGCGGGCCCGAGCCTGCGCAGGAAGCCCCGCGGGCTCAGGCTCGAACATATAGGAGTCACGTACCGTACAGACACCCAATTGGCCGGGTTCCTCCGGCAGATCCAGATGCTTGTGATCGAGGTAGCAGGCCTTGGTCTGCGGGCACATGATCACATCGTGGCCCGCAAGAGCGGCTTCCCTGCCGCCGCAAGTCCCCCGCCACGACATGATGACGGCATCCTTGCCGACCTCGCCTTCGAGAAGCTCGTCCCAGCCGATCATGCGCTTCCCGCGCCCGGTAAGGAGTTGCCCCACCCTGCCCATGAACCAGCCCTGCAGAGCTTCCGGATCCGGATCGCCTTCGGGATTGACCAGACCCTGCTTCCGCATCCGTTCGAGGCAGCGCGGACAGGAGAGCCATCGTGTTTTTGGCACTTCATCGCCGCCTGAATGCACCCAGGGGCCGGGGAAAAGGGCGATGACTTCGTCGTACACATCGCCCAGAAGATCGAACACCGCGTCATTGCCCGCACAGAGCACGTCTTCGAAGATTCCGTACCGGTCTTCCGGTTCGAAGCCTGTCGCCGCGATTCCGTCCGTGGCGATTCCGTCCGCAGCGATTCCGTCTGTGGCCGAACCGACGTCTGCCGCAGTCCCGGACCGTACACAGGCCAATTCCGGATGCGATGCGAGGAGAGCGATCGCATGGCCCGGAGTTTCGATTTCCGGGATCACCGTGATATGCAGGGAAGCGGCATGGGAGACCACCCTTCGCACGTCGTCGACACTGTAGCTGCCTCCCATCCGCACGGGTACGTCGAAACGCCTGTCGAGACGGAACGCGCCATGTCCGGCAAGTTCTGGATGCCCGACGAGATCCAGCCTCCAGGCCTGGTCCTCGGTAAGGTGCCAGTGAAATCGGTTGAGTTTATGCAAAGCCGCCAGATCCAGCATGCGCAGGATGAACTCGACACGGAAAAAGTGCCTGCATGTATCGAGCATGAAGCCGCGCCACGAAAATCTCGGTGCGTCTTCGATCCTGCAACAGGGTATCCGGCCGTCGCCGGACAACTCCATCTGGATGATGCTTTGCGCCGCATAAAAGGCCCCGGCCGCGCCGGAAGCGCGGATTTCGATACGGTCCGGGCTCGCGTCGAGACGATACCCCTCGCCGTGACGGATATCCACATCTTCGATGAATGCTATCGATATCGCGGAATCTCCGCCCTCGGGCCTGCCCGACTTCCGGAACCGGCCCGCAAGCGCGGTGGCGGCGGTCGCGAATTGCGGAGGATTCCGCACGGAATAACCACGTCCCAAGTCGCAGACGCCATCGAGAACGATGCAGGACAGGGGTGCGGGAACCAGGGCGGGTCGAAACGCCGGTAATGCCTTCACAATCCGGCTCCGGCGACAGCGTCGCGATAATAGTAGTAACTGTCCTTCGGTGTCCGCTTGCCGTCGGAAAAATCGACGTAGGTCAGTCCGAAACGCTTTGAATATCCGTGCGCCCATTCGAAATTGTCCATTAGCGACCAGGCGAAGTAACCCTTGAGCGGTATGCCTTCCGATATTGCCCGTTCGCAGGCTTTGAGATGCGCGGCAAGATAGGCGATACGGCGAGGATCGTGCACTTTCCCGACAGGGTCGGGGACGGAGTCGGGAATGGAGTCGGGGACGGAGCCGGGCAGGTCGGGAAATGCCGCCCCGTTTTCGGTGACGTAGAGCGCCTTTGGAGCCCACCTTTCGGCGATTTTCCGCAACACCCTATATAGTCCGTCGGGGACGACATCCCAGCCCATTTCGGTTTTTTCCTGCCAGGTGGGCACCCGTGCGAAGCCTTCGGCCGCGGAAGGATCGGCTTCGACGCATTCCTCGTTGTAGTAGTTGATCCCGAGAAAATCGAGCGGCGCGGCGATACGTTCCATGTCGCCCGGCAGGACGGGAACCGTCACGCCCAAAGCCGAAAGGTGCCGCTCCGGATAGCCGCGCCCGTTGAGCGGATCCAGCCAGAGCGCCGTCCTCTGGTCCGAGGCGCGCTCTGCGGCCTCAATATCCTCGGGCCTGCGAGTCGCGGGCCGGGGCGTCGAGGGGTTGATGACAATGCCTATCGGCGCCTTCATGCCAAGCCCTCGATACCGCTCTGTCGCCAGTCCGTGCGCGAGCAGAAGGTGATGCGCCGCGCGGTACGCAGCCTGTGGATCCCTCCGGCCCGGCGCGTGCTCTCCCGCCATGTAGCCCAGGATCGAACTGCACCAGGGTTCGTTGAGGGTCATCCATCCGGCGATGCGATCGCCGAGAGCCCTGAAACACTGTTCCGCGTATTCCGCGAAACGGAAGGCCGTATCCCGGACCGGCCAGCCCCCCGCATCCTCGAGATCCTGCGGAAGATCCCAGTGATAGAGGGTGGCCCAGGGCGTTATGCCCGCTTCGAGGAGAGAGTCCGCAAGCCTGCGGTAATAGTCGAATCCTTTTTCATTGATGCCGCCCGATCCCTGCGGAAATATCCGCGGCCACGCTATCGAAAACCTGTATGCGCCGGCGCCCAATCCCCGCAGGAGGGAAATATCCTCATCCATTTTCTTGTAGGAATCGCATGCGACATCGCCGGTCGCTCCGCCGAACACTTTTCCGGGAGTCCTGCAGAACCTGTCCCAGATCGACTCGCCGCGTCCGTCGGCATCCGTCGAGCCTTCGACCTGATAGCTTGCGGAAGCGCAGCCCCAGAGAAAATCTGCCGGAAAGGCATCGGAACGATCGGTATCGAGGTGCATCCATTCCTCCTTGCAAACCCGTTCCGGATATGCCCGGAATTCAGAAACGATTGTTGGTTGATGTTTTCAACCAATCATGGTATAGCATGAGAGGGCGGAACCGTCAAACCGATTATCCGCGGGACTCGCGGTTATCCAAGCCCAGGCGGAGGCCGGACATGCTCGAACTCAACCTTGGCGGCACATGGAAGCTCATCAGGGAATCCGACGGGTCGGAACGTCCCGCTCTTCTGCCGGGCGACATCATGTCGGCCCTCCTCGCTTCGGGCGAAATCCCGGACCCCTATCGGGACCGCAACGAACTTCTTGTCCAATGGGTGGGCAGGGAAGACTGGATCTACGCAAGGACCTTCGACCTGAGCCCGGATTTCGTCCATGCGGAGCGGATTTTCCTGGATATTCCCCTGATCGACACGATCGCCGAAGTCCGGATCAACGGACGGATCGCGGGCAGCAGCCGTTCCATGTTCGTGCGGTTCCGGAAGGATGTCGCCGGGCTCTTGCACGCGGGAACAAACCTTATCGAAATCGCGATCGGGTCGCCCGAACGGGCCGCGTCCGAAATGGCGGCCGCCCTGCCCTATCCCATTCCCCATTCGGTGTACCCGGTGCAATCTCCCCACAGGAATCTCATCCGCAAGGAACAGTGCATGGCCGGCTGGGACTGGGGCCCCTGTCTCATGACGGGCGGGTTGTACGACGGTATTTCCCTCGTTGCCCACGAAGGTACGAGGATCGAGTACCTGAACGCAGAGCCAAAGCGCCTCGGCGCGGAATGGCGCCTCGACATCGAGGTCGAACTGGACAGTTCCCGGGCAGGCGGTACGGCTCTGGAATTCGTTCTGCGCGATGCAGGCGGCCTCGAAATCGCCCGAACGTCGATGCGGGCGGACCTGCCGGTCGGCAAAACCAGCCTGCGGACTGCGCTGGAGTGCGTAAAAGCGGAAACATGGTGGCCGGCCGGTCATGGCGGGCAACCCCTCTATACGCTCGATTGCGAGGCAGTCATGCCGGCGGGCGGCCATCGGGCGACCATCGGGATAGGATTTCGCGAAGTCGCCGTGATCGCGGAAGAAGATGCCATAGGCAAGAGCATGACCATCGCGGTCAACGGGAAAAAAATCTTCGCCAAGGGAGCGAACTGGATTCCCGCGGACGCGCTGCCCTCCCGCCGCACGCCCGAACGCCTCGGCGACCTTCTGGGACAGGCGGCGGACGCGGGAATGAATTGCCTGCGTGTCTGGGGCGGCGGACGCTACGAGTCGGAACCTTTTTACGATCTTTGCGACCGTTTGGGCATTCTCGTCTGGCAGGACTGCATGTTTTCCTGCGCCCTCTACCCTGCCGATTCCGATTTCCTCGGACTGGTCGGGGAGGAAATCCGCCACCAGGCGCTCCGTCTGAAAAGCAGGGCATGCCTTGCACTGTGGTGCGGCAACAACGAAGCGCTGGGCGCCATCACTTGGTACGAGGAGTCGCGCAAGAATCCTTCGATCTATCTTGCGGATTACGAGCGCCTCACCGAAGGGGTCCTGGGCAGAATCCTCAAGGAGCTCGATCCAGGCAGGACATTCTGGCCGTCCAGCCCCTCGGCGGGCCCCGGCGACTATACCGACAATTGGCACTCGGACGGGCGCGGCGATATGCATTTCTGGTCGGTCTGGCACGAAGGCAAGCCTTTTACCGAGTATCTGAGCGTACGTCCGCGTTTCTGCTCGGAATTCGGCTTCCAATCCTTCCCTTCGCCGGAAACCGTCGAATCCTTCGCTCCGGAAACGCCGGAAATGCCGAAAACGCTGAAAAGGCCGAAAGCGCCGGGGTCAGACGGGCGGCGCGTCGATTCGCCTTCCATGGAGCATCATCAGCGCCATCCCAGGGGAAACGCTCTGATCGCAGATACCATGGCGCGCTATTTCAAGGCACCTTCCGGCTTTATCGAAACTCTGTACCTGTCACAGGTACAACAGGCCTGGGCGATCCGTACCGCGGTGGAATGGTGGCGATCGCTGCACGGTGAATGCATGGGCACTCTGTACTGGCAATTGAACGATTCCTGGCCCGTCTCTTCGTGGTCCGGCATCGAGTATTCCGGAAGGCCGAAACTGCTTCAGTATGAGGCGGCACGCTTCTATCGCCCGGTCCACCTTGCCCTGATCCGGAAAGACGGCGAACTCCGCGCAGTAGGTATCAACGAAAGGGCCGCCCGCCGTGGGCTTCTTCTCCTGCGCATCCTGGATTTTTCGGGCGCTGTCGTCGAAGAAAGGCGGATCGAAGCCGCCATGAAGGCCGATGCAGCCACCTGTCTTTTCGCGAATCGGGAATCGGATCTGCCCGTCGATCCCCGGATAGGATTCGTGAGCGCCGAATGGCAGGATTCGGAACTTGTGCTGCATGCCAGCGCTTTTCTCACCGAACCGAAGCATTGCCGCCTCCTTCCGTCCGGATTGTCGGCGTCAGTATTGCCGAATTCCGATGGATCATTTGAAGGATCATTCGATGTTGAAATCACTTCCAGCGCCTGTTCGTTTTTTGTCGAACCCCGGCTGGATCGACAGACTTGGTCCGAACAGGATCGATCGGTCTTTGCGGATTGGCGCTTTTCCGATGCAGGATTCACTGTGTTGCCCGACAGGCCTGTTCGCATTGCCTTCGCTCCAGCGCATGCCCGCATGGCCGAAGGGTCGAACAGGTTCGCCGGCCGGAAACCGGAAGCCGCGGCCGCTTTGCTCGAATCGTCGATGCGATTCATGGACCTGTATGCCGCATCATCGACCTGACGATTAATGTGTTTCTTTTTTACACATGCGGCAGTGTAATAAGTATACATCTGTCTCCAGTCGACACGCACGCTCTTCCGGAAACGTGAATTTTGCATATATCCGATGGAATATTCCGGCCCGCGCGACAAAATAGCAGGCGAAAAATGGCCGGAATAGTGAATCCTGACAGGGAAAAAGCCGGAAAGTCACGCTGCAATGGCTCCGAAGACATGTTCGCGAGTATCACTAATAAACGTAAATACATACACAAAAATAACTTATGTTTTATTGGATTTTTTTTAGAAATAATTTAATATTTGGCACGCTTTTTGCTTAAATATTCATGAGCGCCGAAAAGGGCTCCGTCAGAGCGATATAGCCGGTATGGCTGAAAGCGCTCGGGCGATCGCGGACCCGAAAACCGGTATCCGCAACATCCGGAGGTTATCATGAACAACGTTACTCTTTACGGCAGAAATCCCTTTGATCTTCTCGACAGCATTTTCACAGGCGACAGCTTCTTCAATACGGGGGACCGTTCTCCGGTCGTAGACATTCGCGAAGACAAAGATCGCTATGTCATCGAAGCCGAGCTTCCCGGCCTTACCGAAAAAGATGTCAAGCTCGAGCTCAAGGACAGTGTCCTGACCCTCTCCACCGCCAGCGAAAAGGACGATGAGAAAAAGGCCGAAGACGATTCCTGGATCCGCCGAGAGCGCAGAAGCTTCCGTTTCAGCCGCTCCTTCGCCCTGCCCGAAGACGCCGATTCCGAAAAAATCGAAGCGCGCTTCCGCGATGGTCTGTTGACCGTCGAACTTCACCGCAAGCCCGAAGCCGCACCGCGCCTTGTGCCGGTCCAGGCCGCCTGAGCCAAAGCAGTATCCCAACCGATCGCAGACCCACGGGCAAACCCCGCGGGTCTGTCTCAGGCCGCCCGCGAGCGAATCGCGGGCGGCCTGAATTTTTGTGATTCCGTAACTTCAGATACGGACTGAAAAGAAAAAACGGCCTATGGTTTCGCCGAATTGTACACTCATCCCGGAAGGCCGGAAGACAAGGCGGAAAATATGGCGTCGCGACAGATAATCGAAATCGACCAAACCAAATGCAATGGATGCGGCGCATGTACCGTCGGTTGCCCGGAGGGCGCGTTGCGCGTCATCGGCGGCAAAGCCCGCCTCGTGGGCGAAAGCCTTTGCGACGGGTTGGGCGCCTGTATCGACAACTGCCCCCTCGGCGCGATCAAAGTGACAGTGCGAGACGCGGATGCCTATGACGAACACAAGGTGGTTGAAGGCATCATTCCCCAGGGCTCCGAGGTCCTTAAGGCTCATCTTGAGCACCTCGACCGCCACGGCCAGGACCTATATATCCGACAGGCGCTCGGATACCTCCGCGAAAAGGGAATATCCGCTCCCGCAGGTTTCGACCGACCGGAATTTTCGCTCCGCAGGCCCGGCGCACAGACAGGCGGCGGATGCCCCGGTTCCCATGCCCGTCTCGTCGGAAACCGACAATCAGTCACGAAGGACGTGCCGTCCGCGAATCTGCCGGATCGCCCTTCGGCTCCATCCGCGTTGTCGCAGTGGCCGATTCAGCTCCATCTCGCCAATCCGAGATCCGGACACTTCGCGGATGCCGACATCCTCGTGGCCGCTGATTGCACGGCTTTTTCGATGGGGTCCTTCCACAGGGATCTTCTCGAAGGAAAACGGCTGCTGATCGCCTGCCCAAAACTCGATTCGGGCCGGGAAATTTACGTGGAAAAGCTTGCGGCGGTGATGGAGCAGGCCAAAACATTCAGCCTGGCGATAATGGAAGTCCCCTGCTGCTCCGGGCTCGTCAAACTGGCGCTGGAAGCCAGGGAGCGCTGCGGGCGGACAATCCCGTTCGACGTGGTTATACTAGGAATCGAGGGCGGTTTCATAGCCCGCCGGACATATTGAACCCATTTGGGGCTTTTTCAAAAGTCGGAAGACTTTTGAAAAAGCTACCAGAATTTGCGGTATTTGCGCACGGGTTCGTAGAAACCGGAGCAAATGCGAGCCAATTTCAAAAGTATCGACTTTTGAAATTGGCTCATTTGGGAGGTACATAATGGCTGACAAAAATGCGAAGAATCCCGGACAGGCCTCGGGGGCATGGTATGTAGACAATTCCTGCATAGGCTGTTCGCTCTGCGCCGGAACCGCCCCCACACTCTTTTCGATGTCGGACGACGGATCGGTCGCTCTCGTGACCAAACAACCTTCGGGCGGCGGGGAGCTTGCCCTGGCCGCACAGGCTCTCTCCGATTGCCCCGTGGAAGCCATCGGCAGCGACGCGTAAGCGACGGGAGGGCCCGGCAAGACCCGTCCGGAGCTTCCCTCAATTCATTTCGGTTTCGGGAAGTCCGGTGTCCCGGAGAGTGCTTCTCCGTAAATTGCATATGATTTCTTCCGGACCTCGTACCAGGTCGGTTCTTCCCACGTATTCCAGGTAAACAGAGGCGGAACCGGAACAACTCCCTTTTGAACCGAGGGAATCGTTTTCACCGCCCTGGCTTTGGAAGAAAATGCGTCGCCTGAATATGCGATAAAAATGAATCTCATTCCGTCGGTCAGCGGCGTACCTTCCGACCCGGTTTTCAAGCCTTCGGTTGACGAAACGATCGATCGGGAAGATGGATCGGTGACATTCAACAGGCCCCATGGAATGCGCGCTTCGATGAATCCGCCGCTGCCATTCCACTCCGACAGACTGTCGAACACAGGCGAGGCCCTGTCCTGGGTACCCCGCCTCAGCCAGCCAATTTCCTGAGTGTGCGGCGGATAATAGGTGCCGTCACGCCCGATCCTCTCGCGGTTACTCATCGTCATTGGCATCACGAATTTACCATCGTCGTTCGACACCGATTTATATGGTCTCATCGTCTCATTCCGGAAAAGATCGTAGCGATCGTCCGCAAAAACGGCGGCACGGTCGCCCTGAAAAAGAATTGCGAACTCCAGACCCGCTTCGCTCGACCCGTCGAGGCCGAATGGAAGTCTGTGGTCTCCCCTCTTCGGATCATGCGTGTCCACACCCACGAAAAAACCCTTGCTTGCGGTGTCCCCGGCGGGCCGGAACATTCCCAGATGGACCCATCCTTCGTCGGCCAATACTTTGAGCGTATAGCCCCCGCTAGTTGCATAAACCGGTACCTTGTCCCAGTCCGAGGCCTTGCCATCGATGAGAATCGAAGGCCCGCCATTCCCCGGGAAATACCCTATCAATCCGTAATTTTCCTCCGCATCCTGGAAGTTGTACCACAACGGTTTGCGATCGGACGGCTGTTCAAATTCGGCAACCAGCCAGTTTTTCTTGAACCATTCGTCGATCCAGGCAAAAAGAACGGCGCCCGCACAGCCCGATTCGCGAATATTCGAAAGCAGCCGGGCGTCGATTCTGCCTTGGGCGGTTTCGTCATGCCCTCCATGCGTAATGCCCTGGGGCTGCCAATGGGCAACCAATCTGGAGGAAGGTACGCCGAATTCGCTTATCACGACGGGATGTTTCGTGTGATGCGCCACAAGGAGATCCAGGTAGGCTTTGTAATTGTTCGGGCCCCATGCGTCCGTTCCGGTCTTCAGACTATCGTCGAGGTTGAGGAAATCCGGGTAATAGGGATACGCATGGTAACTCGCAAACAGGCCCGCGGCATTCTTGTACCCGGCGTCGTAGTTCTGCATGTCGAGAGTCATCGAATCGTTGTCATATTCGAGGATCTTTCCGTTCCCGCCCTCGCCATATTGCATACCGAGCTTTTTTCGCAAGGCCAATTCTTCGCTGCCGGTGGATTCGGAGACAAAATGGAGAGGATCCAGAGTAGGCCAGTTCGTGAACGCGATCGGTCTTTGGGCATTATATGTGTCATTTTCGTAGGTCAGGAAATAGTCCATCGCGAGCGCAAGAAAAGACTCCATCGGATTGTCCGATCTGCAGACCACGAAGTCACCCTCGAAGCCTTGCAATTCGGAATGCCTGCTGTTGAAAAGCTCGACATTTCCCGGCTCCCACTCCCTTCCGAGGATTATACCGGCCGTCCATCCGCTTACGTCCGCCCTGTAGTTTCCCGATGAATGCCCCGGTCTGGCGGCGAGATTCGCACGACCATGGATGATATCAATTATCGCGCGCATTTCGGTTTTCCATTCGCCGAGCCAGATTTCGTCCAGGAAATCATCCTCCGGCGGAAGCTCGGCCCACACCCCATGCACGAGATAGATCGGGGAAGCATGGGACAGGTTGTATTCCCTAAGCGCCTCGTAGAACACGGGCGGATGGATCGTATAGACACGTATCAGATTGAAGCCGCATTCGCCGATTTCCGAAAGCCATTTCGAGTACACACTCTTTTCGGGAAATTGCGATGGGAATTCCCCCGGCAGAGCGGCTCCCAGATTGACCCCTTTCCAGAAAAAATCACGCCATGCCCCTTTTTCAAATACCTGGTATGTCCTGGCCGGACCGATTCGGAAATTCATCTGCCGCAAATCGGGTTTTACATAAGCAGGCAATTCGGCTACCGGCGCGGGAAACAGACGATCGGCAGCCACAGCGATGTCCTCGCGGGTCGGGTCGATCTTGACCGCCGCCGCAATTGCCTTGCGGGCGCCATCGATGTCGCCGGTGCGTTCCTTTGCCAGGGCAAGCCCGTAAAGGGCATCCGAATAACTCGGGTAGAGTGTGGACGCTTTGCCCAGATAAAAAAGGGCACCCTCCAAATCGCCAGCGCGCAGGGCTGCGAGCCCCGCGCCCACCAGGGCATCGGAGTTCCCGGGATTCAAGGAGAGAATATCGATAAAAAGACGCAAGGCCTCCGCATTTCTTCCCTGGTGCAGGGCTTCGAAGACGGCTTCCGGACCAGTCGCCGGAAACTGCCCCCCGGCCGTGGCCGGGGGTGAACCAACTTGAGCGGATGCGGGAACAGCGCCATGAAGCCCCATCGCGAAGGATAATGTGATCACGGTCGCGAGGTACCTGGAAAAGTGTCTCATTTTTTGTCCTGTCAGAAAGCGTCTATTCGAGGTTTTCCGGATTGAGATACTCCAGTTCCGGCACCACGAATCGCCCGTTTTTCCTCACAAGCTGTCCATACAAGCCGTCCATCGAACCATATTTCGCCGCCGCCGGAGGCCTCGTCCTGCATCAGTACGAGGTCCCAATGGAGCGCCGAACGGTTGCCGTTGAAGCAGTCGTCGTAGGAATTTCCCGGCGTGAAATGGATCGAGCCGGAGATTTTTTCGTCGAACAGAGTGTCCATCATCGGCTTCGTTATGAAGGGGTTCACGCCGAAAGCAAATTCTCCGGCGAAGCGGGCGCCGTCGCATTTTATGGGCGGCAGGTCTTTGACCGAGATATGGATCTTTTTCCAGATGTGGCGGTTGTAGAGGTCCATTTTGTCGCCGGGAACATCGGCAAGGGCGAAAGCGTTGCGACACGACGTAAAACCGCGGACTCTGGTCGAATAATTGACGAGTATATCGGCCAGTTTTCCGATTCGCGGATCTGTCATACCGCATAGTAGCTTCGGTCGGCGACGCAGGCAATGCGCGGCAATGCCGGGCAATGCCGCTCGGCTCGACATGATCGCGCAGTCCGGGCATACTCTCCGCCATGAGTGGCGAACCTGAATCCTGCCCCGCTCCTTTCGGCGGAGCGAAAGTCGAATATCCCGTGCGCTTCGATCTGCGCATGATCTACATCATTGCCGAAAACCCCGATCCTGAACCCGGTTTGCGGGCGGCATTGGCGGGCGCAGGCGTACCCTGTTCCCTTATCCAGGCGACAGCGAAACCGGGCGCCAAATACGGCCGGATCGGAGCGCGCATCGTCGTCGATTCCAAGGCGAGGATGGAAGCCTTGTATACCGCGGTCGCCGCGCTGCCCGGAATGAAGGCGGTCATCTGACCGCAATGCCCGCTTCCGAACCCCAGGCGGATTTGATGATATCGTAACTTTTCTTGAGCCTTTCCCTGTACGGCGGTGTCGTTTCCCAGCCTTCCCAGAGGAATGGTTTGGCCGGATCGCCATCCAGTCTGCCTGAGACCATATTCCCGGCTCTGTCCCAAATAAGGGTCGAAACCACGAATCCGTCGGTCGGCACCGTCTGCAGGTCGTCCATGCCGGGATCGAAGAAATCAGTCCTCTTGTCCTGCAGGACGTGCAGGGATGAGGGATCGGTGACATTCAGCCTGGTCCATGGAATGCGTATTTCGATGCGGTTGCCTTCCATACGCCACAAGTTGCCGGATTCGTCGAAAGCCCCCATCCTCATCAGGGAAGCATCGAACCGTTTCTCTTCGATCCGGCGCCCTTCCTCTGTCACGACCCGCGAATTGATGAGGAATAGCATGGTTTCGAAAACCCCGTCGGACGCGCGCACGGTCGCATAGCGGTGATTGGCCACATTGTAAGCGGGAAGCACCAGAAGTTTCGCTTTTTCGGGACCATCGATGCGGAGCAGAAATTCAAGGCCGGAAGCCGAATCGGGGCCACCTGCGGAAAATCGCATCTGTCCGAGAGCCCGATCGTAGGTATCGAGTCCGACGAGCAATGATTCGTGCGCAAAATCGATTGGTCGTGACAGGGTAATGGTTGCATGGAACCATTCGGCGTCGGCCGAAAGTCCCATGCCCGATACCAGGCCCGTCCCCGTCGTTGTCATGCGCGGCGATTCGGGGAAAACCGCTTCATTGGCGAGGAGCCCGTAATTCTGTCCGGGATCGCAGATATTGTGCCAGAGTATGTGGCGGTCATAGGGAATCATCAGCGATTCGGTGGTCCAGGTCTTCTTGACCCACTCGTCCATCCACTCGAATATTACGCCGCCGGCATAGCCTTCGCGCTTGATCGCACGCATCATTCTCAAAATGCCATCGCCTTGCGCCGTTTCGTCGATGCCGCCGTGGTTCAAACCGTCGGGAGCGAAATGCGCCACCGCCGCACCATTGGCCAGACCAAATTCGGCCACAAGCGCCGGATATTTGGCGTGGCCTTTCATGAACTCTCGAAGATACCCGCCGTAACGCAGGACTCCATCCTCGTCCCGATACTCGCCGTACGAAAGTTCGTTGTTCATGAAGTCGGGATAATTGGGATAGATGTGGTACGACCCGAAAATCCCCGCGCCCATGGCGGCGGAAATATCGAGATGACTTATGTCCACGACGGCCCGGTCGTTGGCCATCGCGGTCTTGCCGCTCTCGGGCTTCCATTCGGACTCGTGCGATACAGGGTCGAGAGTCGGCCAACTCACGATGGAGGCGGGATGAAGCTTCCCGTATCGTTCCGCTTCGATCGAAGCTACAGTATCGAGTGATTCGGCGAGCCACGTTTCCGTAGGCGATGCGGCAGGCCCCGAGGACACGTATTTCCCCGCGAATGTGGCGCCTTTGTTCCTTGCGTCGGTGGACAGCACTTCCTCGCTTTCCAGTTCGCGCCCCACGGTCCAGCCCAACAGCCATCTCGATACGTCCACAGTGTAGATGCCCCACGATCTACCCTTGCGTTCCATGATATTCGCCCTTCCGTATACCGCGTCGACGCCGTAATCGATCTCCCGGGCAAACGCAGTATTGTAGTCGCCGGCAAGATAGTCTCCGTTGGGCGGATTCTCCTCCGGCCAGATACCCTGCAGGAGATAGAGAGCCTTGCCGGGATTGATCCGGTTGTGCGCTTCAAGCGCCTGATAGAATTCGGGAGGAGGAAGCGTATAGATGCGGATAGTATTGGCGTTCATGTCGCCGATCATATCCAGCCATCGGCGATAGGTTGCGATGTCCTCCGGAAATTCCGTGAAGAACTTTCCGGGTTCCGCCATGCCCAGATTTACGCCCCTGACGAAAAAATCTTTCCAGATTCCGTCGTCATCCCTCACCATGAAACCCTTTCCGAATGTGCGGACTCTCAACTCCGGCGCGGAGGGAGAATCGGATGATTTGTGCTCCGAGCGCGTTTTCCGCACGTCGCCGAGAATGGAGGTCATCATCGGAACGAACGCTTTCCAGTAAAAATACGCGTTACTGTCGACCGAATCGTCGACAAGCAGACGTTTTACGCCGGCGAGCCCCGCGAACGAATATGGAGTATCCGGAAGGGCGAGTTCGACGAAGTCGCCGGAAAAATACCACGCCGAATATTGCGGCGTCTTGTAGTTCATCACCGCGGGAAAGGTGGCCGGAAGCCCCAGATCCGCGAGCAATGCGGCTCCTGACTCGGTGAGATCGAAGCGGAAATCGGCGGCCGTCTCGATATTGGTTTCCGGTCGCACCCATTCGAACCACTGCCGGAACGAAACGGCTTTGTGTATACCGAATTTTTTGGCGTACTTGTCGCGATAGGCGATCTTGAGTCCCTGGGAACTCACGTCGCGGCCCTCGAGAAGCACTTCGATTCTGTCGTCGTCGCCGATCAGGATGAATCCGCGCCCCGAGAATTTCCATTCGACGCCTTTCTGTGTTTCGTAATTCGAGATCACCCAGGACGGTACCGCATCGCCGCGCGTAAGATTCTCGAAATACTTGCCGATCCATCCGACCCAGCTCACGCCGAGAAGCTTGCCCAAGGATTTCCGGTCCGCGGCATTGGTCGGTGACGCCGCCACGTTGAACTCGGCGATGATCGTATTGCCGCCGCCCAGCGCCTGACGCAGCGCCACAGTATCGGCCGTGCTCAGACCGCCGTAAATTTTCGGCGAAAATCCGCTCGATAGCCGGCGTTGCATGTAATCGTCCGCGTAGACGCCGTAGGTATCGGCCAGATAGATCAGGTCCGGTTTCGGCCCCGACGTCGGGAGGGGGCTCTCCCTCCAGCTCGCTTTCCCCGAAGGATAGAAACCGAAGTAATCCGATTTTTCGTCGTAAAGAAGCTTTGATCCCGCTTTCGTTATCTTCTCGTTTTTGAGAATCCAGTGGAGCCCGGCATGCTCTTTGTAATCGGTATACGGCACCGTTTTGTCGATCACCCAGATGTTCATTGGCTTGGCCGGCCCGAGGCGCCAGATCAGGAAAGGAGCCAGAAACAGGAGCGCCGCGATGCCAGTGACGATAAGGATCGCGAAATTCGACGAGGCGAGAACAGTCCGATGCAAGCCACGCGATTTCACGGCTTGCCCCCCTTCGCTCCTTCCGCGGATTTTGGAGCGAATCCCTTCCTGTCCATCTTTCCCCATCCTGTGGGCTTTTTCATGGCATTGAAGAATCCGAGCACACGCCACATGGAGAACATCTGCCTGGGTCCGAAATTCTCGAGCAGGGCGACCAGAAGCATGCGCAAGGTGTCCTTGTAATTAAAATACGTTACGCTTCGTTCGGAGATGAGTACCGACGCCATGGAAATCATTATGCCCATCAGAATGGTCGCCGCGAACAGGAGCAGCGCGAGTTTCGCGCTTAGAAGTCCGAACACCGCGGCAAGGCCCACCATGATATAGCCCTGGATTTCGAACAGCGGTCCGAGCAGTTCGAAGATGAAATAGTACGGCATGCCGACAATGCCCATCCGGCCGTAGGAAGGATTGAAGATCAGCTTGCGGTGGAAATAGAGAATATCGACAAGGCCCCGATGCCAGCGATTGCGCTGCCTTTTGAGCGTTTTCAGATCTTCGGGAACCTCGGTCCAGCAATTCGCGTTGAACGCATACCCGATCACGTATTTCTGTTTGCGCTCCCGCATCATCCGCGAGATGCGGACGACGAGTTCCATGTCTTCGCCGACGGTATCCTTCTGGTACCGTTCGTTGCTCGTCATATAGCCGCCGATGCTGATGACTCTTTCCTTTCTGAAAAGCCCGAACGCACCCGAAATGATGAGCAGATTGTTCTGTTGGGCCCACCCCAGCCTGCCGCACATGAAGGCCCTCAGGTATTCGATAGTCTGAAGCTTGGCGAGATTATTCTTCGGAAGATCGACACTCGTTATTTTCCCGCGATCGACCGTGCATCCGTTGATCGGGAAGACGTTTCCTCCCATCGCGGGCGTTTCGCTGCCGGAATCGAGCGTGAGGGAAGCGACCTTGAGAAGAGCGTCCGGTTCGAGCAGGGAGTCCGCGTCTATGCCGCAGAAATATTCCTTGGAGGAAATGTTTATCCCCGCGTTGAGCGAGTCGGCCTTGCCGCCGTTGTCCTTGTCCACCACGATGAGGCGCGGCAGGATGGGGTTCCTGTAGATTCCGCGAACCGATTTGCATTTCAGCCGCGGCGAGAAGAAATAGTCCGTCCGGGAAAGGCCGAAATGCGAAATCAGCGTGGCGAGCGTCCCGTCCCTGGAACCGTCGTTCACGATGACCAATTCATAGTCGGGGTATTTGAGATTGAGGAGGGAGTTCGCGCTCTCGATGATCGTCTTCTCCTCGTTGTATGCGGGAGCGATTATCGAGACCGACGGCAGCATCCGGGGTTTGAACAGCATCGACATGGTCTTCAGATCCCACAGCTTCGTCAGCGAACGTACTTTAAACCAGGACAGGACGAGAAGCGCTATGTAGACGAGATTTACGAGTATCGAATAATACGCGAACATGGTGTTGAAATCGACGATATACGTCCTGAGCTGCTGTATGACGGGTACGTACGCGACCCGGTCCGAATAGCGTATGACATAGATGGTCGGGAAGAGGAGCAGGGCGAATCCGAGCAGAAACCACATGGCGCGGACCATCTTCCAGTCGCGGGGCTCTTCCCGCTTGCCGGGCGGAACCTCGCGTCGGGACAGACCGCATTTTTCGAGAAGCCTTTCATCAAGGTAGAGTCCGCATTCTTTGGACAGAGTTTCGTTGCCGGGCGCTTCTTCGCGAATGATCCGCGCAAGCTCGTTTTCAATTTCGATATCCTGGTTGCGTTTCAGGAATTCCACAAGCTCCGACACTCGTCCCTGTGCGAGTATCTCCCGTATTATCTTTTCCGGACCTTCTTTATCCCGGCCCGAGATCATACCGATAAAATATTCGAGCCTGCCGGCGAGTACGTCGGCGATATTCTTGCGCGCCTCTCCCGATGAAATCTCGAACTCTTTCGCCACCAGAGGTATGTAGCGCGGATGCGCCGACAAAATGCGTGACATGCCGATCTTGGCCGCGGCCGCGGTCAATTCCGAACCGAGATACGCGAGAAGCGAACGCACCTGCTTCATTTCCCGCCCGCACCCGAGGGAACGGATCGCCACCGCCTTGATTTCCGGGTCGGGGTTGTCGAGGAACCTCGCATCGTCGAGCGCGGCGAAATAATTCTTTTCAAGGGCTTCGGCCGCCTTTACAAGCAGCCTGTGATAATACGGAACGGGATCTATGCTCGTCACGAGGATCGAGAAACGCCTGCAGACGAAATCGGATTTTACCTGACCTTCATATCTGCAATTTCGCCTGTCGTCCTCGAGTATCGTCCTTCCGTGCATGCAATGGGCGCAGCTTCTGTCGGGGCATCCGCGCACGCTCCGGGCGAGTCGCTCCTGGGAAGGCCCTGCCTTGTACAGCATTTCCAGGAGATATTCTTCGAATTCGCCGCAAATGCTGGTTTCGGACAGGTCGACGAGGAGTTCCTTTATTTCGATTTCTTCGCGCCAGAAAAGGCCGAATACATACTCCTCCATACTGCGCCCGAACGACGCGATCAGCTTGTTTACCTTGTCGCGGTACCAGCGGTGCGCGCCGATGAGGCTTTCCGCCAGGACAGGAACCGACCTTGAATCTTTGATGTCGGCCAACGCGTTGGCGATATAGAGCTTTACGGGCCAATCCTTTTCGGTCAACAGGGCGGTTTCGAGAATTTTGCGGGCGCTGTTGCTCGCTATGAGACCAAGACCCTGAGCCGCCTCAAGGCGCTTTACCCTGGACAATGACCGGATTTTCCTGGTCAGTTTCGCTTCGATTTTCGGCGCTTCGGCCAGCTCAAGGATTTCTTTTTTTTCCTCTACGGGCAAGTCGATCGACTGCTTCAGCTCGAAGTAGTTGCGGAACAGACGGCGGACTTTCTCTTTTTTCCAGTCCGTTCCGGCCTCGAAAAGTCTGGCCAGTTCGGCCAGTTCCTTGCTGCGACGCTGGGCGGAAAGAATGCGCTGAGCCTTGTTCGAAAGCGTCCGGAATACTACGATCGAATCGTACCAAAGCATGAGGACGACCAGAACGAGGATAAGTTCGACCTCAAGGTTCATCTGCTCTCGCCGCCCGCCACGAGGTTTTCCACGATGCCCAGCACTTCGGCCATCATGTAGGGTTTCCGGAGATAATGGATTATTCCCAGACCTCCCGCTCTCACCACCGTTTTCTCATCCTTCAGATGGGAAAGAAGGACAAAAGGAATATCCTTGGTCCCGGACCGGTGCGACATCGCCTCCTTCAGGGCGAAAGCGTCCATCTTGGGAACCATGAGCTCGGAGATCACAAGGTCGTACCCCTCCTTGACGATTTTCTCCAGGGCTTCGGCTCCGTCTTCGGCCAGCGAAACGGAGTACGATGCGTTTTCGAGGAAGGTTTTCAATACGTCGGAGTTTACGGGGTCGTCGTCGACGACGAGAATGCGCGCTTTGGCATTATCCGCGACGGAGAGATCCGAACTGGTGCAGATCGTGTCGCCGCCGCGTTTTTTGGCCAGACGCAGACGCCGTATGCCGACGTCGACCAGAGCGTTGCCGGCGATCGAGGGATCGGCCGATTCCCGGCGAATTTCGGCCACCGCCACGATGCCCGCCGACACGGTGATCGGCTCGATGAAAGCCTTGGAAGACTGGACTTTCTTTCGTATCGCTTCGCAAATCTTCAGCGCTTCGTGGAATTCGAGCCTCGGCAGCCAGAGGGCGAAAGTCGCGCCGTAGAGCCTGAAGGCGGGCTGCGTCGCGCTTTTCGTATCCCTGAGAATGCGCGCCACCCCGCGCAGGATTTCCTCGACTTCCTTGGGACCGTAATGAAGTTCGATTGTCGCCATGCCTTCGTCGATTCCGAATACGGCGAGGCTGTCGTCTTCCACGCCCCCCTCGTCGAACAGCATCGCTACCTGTTCGTCGATGAAACTTCGGAAAAACGCTTCCGTATACAGGCCAGTCACCGCGTCACGCAGAAAACTGTCCTTGGTCTGCGACACGGTCTGGTTCAATTCGGTCATCATGCGGGTAAGCCGGTCCACTTCGCCCGCGAGAGCGGCGCTCGCTTTTTCCGCGTCGCTCAACGCGCCCATATAAATCGCAGGCTTCGAAATACTGAATTCCGTACAGAGGCGCGAAACGAGAGGCTCGAGCACCGTCAGCGAAGACATGCCTTTTTCGAGGTATATCGCTTCTGCGAGGCCGTTCCAGAGGGCCTCGCCGGTCACGCCGAAATCCACGATCCTGCGGGCCGCAGGATCGTAGGAAATGCCCAGACGTCCGACCACGGCGTCCCGCGCCCCGTCGCCGAAAAGCACCCCGATGCGTACCAGCAACTCTTCGGCGGGAGTCTGGTAGCCGCCCGATGCCGCAAGATCCTTTTTGATCGGCCGCATCATCGCGCCGCATTCCAGATCGCGCAACGCAAGGATATGGCGCCGGACATCCTTGGCGATTATCGAGCCGTGTTGGGGAAGGATCATGTCGATATCCAGCCCCAGGAAAAACTCCATGACGGGCCGAAGGATATCGTTGGAAGGCATGTAATGCTCGTGGAACGCCTTCATGCCCTCCAGATATCCGTCATCCGCATAAAGACTCCATCGTGCGGCGAAGGCTCCGAACAGATCGCTCGACAGCAGATACTTCGCACCTTTGTCGTAGGTGGCCACCGCGCCGGGAAAATGGAGATACGGTGTGGGAATGAACTGCAGCCGCCTGCCTCCGGCGAGCCCCAGCGAATAGCCGTGCTCGTCCACCAGGTAAACGGGCGATTTGACGCCGTAATACCGGACCAGGGACCAAGTCCGCCAATGAGTCACCACCGTGAACTTCATGCCGGCGGCTTCCATGACAGGTACTGCGGAGGCAAGATCGGGGTCCTGGTGATGCAGGACGACATACCGTACTTTTTCGAGAGGAACGATCGTTGCGATATTGTGCATGACTTCACTGGCGTCGAGTGTCGAGCCGGGATCGAACACCACGGCTTCGTCGCCTTCCACAAGCAAATAGGGATTACATTGTAGATTGTCCGCCAACGCTCTCGAACCGACCCAGTAGTAGCCTTTACCGAGTGCGAATTCCGGGTTTTCCCCTTCCATCCGGCGCTCCTTCGATACTCACTCGGTATATTAATCGGAAGCAGACGCCGTCCGGATTAGCGAAAACCCTTCGGATTGACAAGGCGACGAGGGCGTTCCACCATACTCCCATGCGCAACGACACCCTTATCGCGTCTTCATTCCCTGTGCCCGAGACAGTCTCGATCTATCAGATCTACCCGAGGAATTTCACCCGGGAGGGAACCCTGGCGGCCGCGGCCAGGCATCTGCCCGAAATCGCCGCCATGGGCTTCGGTTGGGTGTATCTGACCCCGGTGCAGCCATCCGGGTCCGTCGGGAGAAAAGGGAGTCTGGGCAGCCCCTACGCCATCGCCGACTACCGCAGTCTGGATACGTCCCTGGGTATGCTCGCCGATTTCGATGATTTCGTCGGCTCGGCCCGGGAGGCCGGACTTCGCGTGATGCTCGACGTCGTCTACAACCATACCGCTCCCGACTCCGTCCTGGCGAAAACGCATCCCGAATGGTTCCTCCATGACCGGGAAGGCCGACTTGCCCGAAAGTGCGAAGACTGGTCCGATGTCGTGGACCTGGACTTTTCTTCTTCACACAAACTCTGGGATGAATTGATCGATACGCTGGCGCTATGGCGAAACCGCGGCGTCGACGGGTTCCGCTGTGATGTGGCAAGCCTCGTTCCCGTGGATTTCTGGCTTGAGGCGAGGAAGCGCGTCGATCCCGATCGTGAAATGGTATGGCTCGCCGAAAGCGTGCATCCCCACTTCCTCAAGGAGATGCGCGCTCGCGGTTTCGGCGGCTGGTCCGAACCCGAGCTGCATGCGGCTTTCGACCTTACCTACGATTACGACGGGTGGGAGCGCCTGGAACCCTGCTGGGAAAAAGGCTCGGACTGTTTCCCCTACTTCGACTACCTGTTCGCGCAGGACACTCTTTACCCTAAGAACGCACGGAAGATCCGTTACCTGGAAAACCACGACCAGATCCGTGCCGCCGCGCGGTTCGGTCGCGGATCCGCCCTGAAAACATGGACCGCCCTGCACATGTTCCTGCCAGGCTGTACCTTCGCCTATATGGGCCAGGAACTGGCGCTGTGTGAAAAACCCGATCTTTTCGATCGCGATCCGATCGACAGGAGTTCAGGCGATCCTGCGTTCCGCGAGTTTTTCACCGGATGTTTCGCGGCGACGCAAGCCATCAAAGCGAAGGCGCCGGAATTTTCCTGGAAACGGCTTGCGAACGGAGTCTATCTGTTCCTGCGCGAAGACGCCCGCAAAAGCGTCAGATATGGCCTTCTCGCAAATATGCGCGCAAATATGCGCGAAAATACGCGCACAAATATACACGTTAGCGCGGGCGCAGGTGCGCGCGGCCACAGCCCGGTTGGCGGCCGCGACCGGCCGGCTGCGGTTACCGTCCGATTGCCCTTCGCTTTCGACGGGAGCAACCTGCTGGGCACCGGCAGGATCGAATTCGGCAAATCGGGAATACTGCAGCCCGGCGTACTGTTGGTGGAGCTGGACGCTTGAGCAGGGCTTTCGTCGATGAGGACGCGGGCAAGGATCTCGAGCAGGACCTGCCCGAACTGGCGCTTCCGCTTCCTCCCGGGGGCAGGAACTACATGACTCCGGAAGGAGCGGCCGATCTCCAGTCCGGCCTGCGGGTTCTCACCGGCGAAGTGCGCCCCGCACTCTCGACCGCCCTTGCCGATGCCGAACGCGGCGAGGTGAGTCACGGCACAGCCGGCACTACAGGGTCCGGTGCTGCCGGATCCGGCGGCGCTGAAATCGCCGCATTGAAAGCGCGGCTCGCCGAAACCGACCGGCGCATATCCTATCTTTCGAAAATGTCCGCCCTTATCGAAGTGGTGCACCCTCCGGAGCACCCCGAACGTGTCGCCTTCGGAGTATGCGTACTCGCGGAGGAGGAGGATGGAACGCTTCGCGAGTGGCGGATCGTCGGCGTCGACGAAAGCGACCCCGAACGCGGCCTTGTCGGCTGGTCGAGCCCGCTCGCCCGTGGCCTGATGGGCGGGAAACAGGGTGACTCGGTGCGCATCATCCTTCCTGAAGGCGAAAAGATCATGACAATTCGAGCCTTGCGCGCTCCGGAAAGCCGACAACAACAAACGTCGTGATTCAGCGGCTGACACGCCCCGAACCGTCGCCCGCCAGAAGTTGCTCCACTTCTTGCCTGTGCGCGAGATTCATGTCTCCGGGTATCGTATGCTTGAGCGCGGACGCGGCGACGGCGTATTCCAGCGCTTTTCGCGGAGTCCCGAATTCGAGCATGCCGAAGATGAGGCCCGCGGCGAAAGAATCTCCGCCGCCAACCCGGTCGACGATATCCTCGAGAATGTACTTTTTCGAAACCAGATATTCGCCGCCGGAATCAAGAACCGCCGACCAGCCGTTGCGGTCGGCCGAATGGCTTTCGCGCAGGGTGACGGCCACTGCCGACAAATTGGGATACTTCATTCTGACCGCAGCGGTAAGAGAGCGATACGCTTCGGGGCCGACCTTGCCTGCGGAAGGATCGATGCCCCCGACAGTTATGCCGAGTCCGAGCTGGATGTCTTCTTCGTTCGCAATGAGGACATCGGCTTCGGCGACCAGACGACCCATGATTTCTTTGGCGGGGATACCGTAGTTCCAGAGTTTTTTCCGGTAATTGAGGTCCACCGATACCGTGACACCTGCAGCGCGGGCGGACTTGGCCGCTTCAAGTACGGTATTGGCCGCGGACTCCGAAAGCGCGGGAGTGATGCCCGTAACATGGAACCAGCGGGCGTCCGCAAAAATGGCGGACCAGGGAAAATCGCCGGGTTTCATCGTCGAGGCCGAACTTTCCGCCCTGTCGTATACGACTTGGGAAGCGCGCATGTCGGCGCCGGTCTCCAGAAAATAGATGCCGCAACGGTTGCCGGCTCTGTGCACATGTCCGACGTCCACCCCGAAGGACCGCAATGGGCGTAAGGCCGCATCGCCGATCGGTCCCGGAGGGAGGGCGGACACAAACCGGGCATCGAGCCCGAAAAGCGCGAGCGAAGCCGCCACATTGGCCTCCCCTCCGCCGAAGGTCGCTTCAAGTGTCGGGCTCTGGAATAACCGCTCATGGGCGGGCGATTTCAGGCGCAGCATGATTTCACCGAACGTAACAACGTATGTTTTATCCATGCGGGAATTCTACCTGGACTGAATCAGGTGTCAACTGAGGCTTTTTAAAAAGTCGGAAAACTTTTGAAAAAACTGCCAAAACTTGCGGTATACGACATGTGGGATGCGGCATGTGACATGCGGCATGCCGTCCCCCAATGATTGGGCATTGACAGGAGAGGAAAGCGAAGCAATCTTAGCTGGTATATCGGCGGGGGTACATCGTGAAATACTCGAGCCTCTTTCTTTCGTTCTGTCTGGCATTCCTTGTCCTGGGCTGCGCAAGCGCTCCGCCCCCGGCTCCTCCCGTAAAGACCGAAAAGACCGATATCTGGCCCAAAATTTATACCGATGAGACGTACCTGTCGACGTTCGCTTCCACATGGTCCGAGGATGAGGCGATTGGCGTCATCAGGAATCTTCAGAACGCCGTGGTCGAATTCAACGCCAACCTTCCCCTATCCGAATTGAACGTCGATCCCTATGGCATGAGGGCGCGCTGGTCATGGACCGAAAACGGCTCGCTTATGAAGAGTGCCGGCTTCATTATCCCGTTCGACCAGGTCTCGTCCATCCTTCTCGAACACTACCCCTCGCTCGACAAGGACTACAAATGGGGTCTTATTGTCACCCTGGCGGGAGGAAGCCGGGTTTCGCTCCGCACGCCCACGAGGGACGCCGCGGAACGTATCGGCAAAGCTGTCCACCTCCTTGCCAAAGCCCGTGGCTCAAAGGTAAGCATGCCAAACACTCGTTTCGGCGCCGCCCTCGCCCCCCTGACCGAAGCCCAGGCTCAGGCGGCGGGCGTCTTGCAGTCGGCGGGTATCATCGTATCGTGGATCTTCATGGAGAGTCCTGCCGAGAAAGCGGGATTCTCGCCCCAGGACATCATCACGGGTGCAGGCGAAAAAGCAGTGCAAAAGGCCGACGATCTTTTCTCCGCGATAGATGCAGCAGCAGCCTCAGGCGCCAGGGAAATCAAAATCGCAGGACTGCGGCGCAGCTATCGGACGGAAGAAAAAAACTACATCGAAATTTTCGTGCCACTCACCTTTACACTGACGATAGACCAGACGGGAGTATTACCATGAAAGCAAAACGCTGCACACTCTCCGCGGCTATGAGCTTACTTGTTCTCTGTGCGGCCTTCTCCCAGGGGACAGACCCCAAGACAGTCACCCCAGCCTGGGTAATGGAAAAGCAGTTTGTACCACAAGAAGAAGTAAAGGCGACAAATGTCTTCAATGTATTCTTCGTAGGATATGACTATCCCACGCTTTCAGGCCCTCTCGCCGATGATCTCGCGAGCTGGAGCAGCCCTCTCAATTTCAGCATCGGCATGGAATCGGGCTCGGGATCGGGCTCATCTTTCCTGACCGGCGTCGAGGCCGAGTTTTCCATCACTGTCAACGACACCGGTTCCCGCTTTCTCATGAACGACATGGTCATGCTCGGCTATTCCTTCGATTTACAGCCGGTAAGGCTTAACGTAGGCGGCCGCGTCGGCCTCTCCATCATCGACGTCATGAGCCCGGCGATCACGTATACGGGTCTTGGCGTAGTCCTGGGACCCGAAGCCTCCGTCTACGTGTCCCTCGACCCCAACTCCTGGATATGGCTGAGAGGCCGTTATTCCACGGCTTACTATATGAGCATGGACGATTCGGCAAACCCGATTTCGGCCGGCAGAGACTCGCTCGACTGTTTGAGCCTCGAGGCGGGTCTGGCGTTCAATTTCTAGCGGGCCTTGGGCGCTGACTGGAGGGATGGATCGCGTGAGCGACGGGCAATAAAAAAGGCCCCCTTGCGGGAGCCTTTATTTACTTGGCACTTGAAAAGAAACCGCTTCGTCTGGAATTGGCTTAGCCGTAGCGGCCCACTCCAGACGGTCCAATAGTTTTCAATTGCCGGGTAAGTAAAATGCCCAGAGGGGGACTTGAACCCCCAAGCCAGTGACGGCACTAGAACCTGAATCTAGCGTGTCTGCCAATTCCACCATCTGGGCGTAGGCGCAGAACGAGGCGTATTCTTACCTGCGGCAGTCCCCGATGTCAAGCGAGCGGGCGCGTATCCGGCAGGATATGGCCGGAGCCTTTGTTTCATATTGTGATACGAACGTTTCAACCTTGCAGATTCGGGGAAATCGGGGTAGTATTCCGCCTGAGTCGTTGCGGGCGGATGACGTCGTCCGCGCCAGCCCCGATAAGGGCAAAAGAGCGCGGATCCAGAGGTCAAAAGCTCCATCCAAGGAGTCCACTATGCAGCTGTCGGTTTGGTCGGGCGATATGTCCGACTTCGACTACCTCTCCCTTCTTGTCGTGGATATCGCCGGCCAGATTCGCTCCGTGAGCCTGCCGGCCTCCTATGTCAGCGAAAAAGTGCTAAAAAAAGGCATCGGTTTCGACGCATCCAATTTCGGATACGCGCAGGTGCATGCATCCGATATGGTGGCCGCGCCGGATATGAAAACGGCTTTCATCGAGGAAAAGGACGGATTCCGCATCCTCCACGCATTCTGCGATGTGCACACCACGGACGGCCAGCCATTCGACCAGTATCCCCGCGTCGTAGCCCGCAAAGCCCTCGAACGGCTGCGCAGGAGCGGTATCGGCGACGACGCGAAAATGCTCGTGGAACTGGAATTCTATGTCTTCGATGACGCACATTATTCCACCACGGTCGGGCATTCTTATTATTTCGTCGAAAGCGCCGAAGGTATCGGCGAGGACCGGGAAGATACGCCCCGCTTCGGCCTGTCCAAGGGCTACCACCGCCTCGCGCCCGAAGACCGCTACGGGCTTCTGCGCAATCGCGCCGTCGACGCGATGATCGCCGCGGGCATCCCCGTCAAATATCACCATCACGAAGTGGGCGCCTCCCAGCTTGAAATCGAACTCGATTTCGTTTCGCTCGAAAAGGCGGGTGACGCCGTAGTCCTTGCAAAGTGGATATTGAGGAGTGTGGCGGACGAACTGGGGCTTTTCGTGACATTCATGCCCAAACCCATGTACAAGATCGCCGGCTCGGGCATGCACGTACACCAGTTCATCGTCAAGGACGGCGCTTCCATATTCCCGGGCGAAGGAGCCTGCGGGCTTTCCGGGGAGGGACTTTCCTACACGGCAGGCCTTCTCGGACACGCGCTCACCGGTTCCCTGCTTGCCTGGTCCAATCCCTCGACCAATTCCTACCGGCGCCTCGTGCCCGGCTATGAAGCGCCGGTGAGCGCAACCTTCGCGCAGGGCTCGCGAGCCGCCGCAGTGCGTATTCCCGGCTATCTGGGCAAGGGCGAGGCGCGGATCGAATTCCGCACCGGCGACGCCACCGCGAACGTATACTATTTCCTGGCGGCCATGCTGCTCGCCGGGCTCGACGGTATCGAGAAAAAACTCGACCCGGTGGCCAAGGGCTATGCTCAGGCGAAACCCTCCGAAAAGCACACCTTCCCCACCGGCCTTTTCCACGTTTTGAACGGACTGAGGAAGGACAACGCATACCTCGAAGGAGTCTTTCCCCCCGAACTCATTTCCGGATGGATAGCTCTCAAGGAAAAGGAAGCCGAATACGTCTACAACGCGCCGGTACCGCAGGAGTACGAACTCTATTTCTGACCGCGAGCCTGCGGGCGCCCTCTTTTGCGTGCATCGATCACTATCCAGGAGCAACGCGATGACCGATCTTGTCCTGTCGGGAGACGAAGCCATCGCCCGCGGCGCCATTGACGCCGGCCTTTCGGGCGCCTTCGCCTATCCGGGAACCCCCTCGACCGAAATCATGGAATACTTGCAGGATGCGGCAGACGGTCGCTTCGCCGCCCAATGGTGCACGAACGAAAAGACGGCATACGAATCCGCGCTCGGCGCTTCATACGCAGGGGTACGTGCCATGGTTTCCATGAAGCACGTCGGCCTCAATGTCGCGGCCGACCCATTCGTCAATTCGGGCCTGGTCAGAATCAACGGCGGACTTCTCGTCGTGGCCGCGGACGACCCGGGAATGCACTCGAGCCAGGACGAACAGGACAGTCGCGTGTTCGCCGATTTCGCGCGCATTCCCTGCTGGGAGCCTTCGGATCAGCAGGAAGCGTACGACATGTCCCGCGCAGCGTTCGATTATTCGGAGCGGCACGAAGTTCCCGTACTGCTGCGTATCACCACAAGGCTCGCCCATGCGCGGGCTTCGGTCCGCGTCGCGGCCGCGCGCGAACCCAACCCGCTGCACAAAGCCACCGATCCAAAATCGTGGATACTCATGCCCGCCATGGCGCGCGGCCGCTGGAAGGCCCTCCTTGCGAAACAGGACGAGTTCAAGGCCGACAATTCCGCGGCTTCGACGCTTGCGTTGCGCGATCCTTCGCTGGGAGTGGTCGCCTGCGGCCTGGGCCTACGCTACTATCTCGAAAACGAAGCCGATTGGGCGGCCGTACACGGCGGCGCGAAGCCTTCACTTTTGCATATCGGCCGCTATCCCTTCCCGGCGGACAAAGTGCGGATTCTCGCATCGCATGTCGACCATCTGCTCGTGATCGAGGAAGGCTATCCGTATGTCGAGCGCGAAATCCGCGGCGTTTTTGGCGCTCCGATCCCCGTCGCGGGAAAAATGACGGGCGAGATTCCGCTCGCGGGCGAACTTTCGCCCGATACGGTGCGCGCCGCCCTGGGATTGCCGGCAAAGCCAGGGTTTCCGGTTGCGGCGATCGTCCCGCCGGGAAGGCCGCCCCAGTTCTGCCAGGGCTGTCCTCATGCCGACTCGATCCGCGCGCTCAAGGAAGCGCTGGCGGGCGAGGTCGATTTCATGGCGGCTTCGGATATCGGCTGCTATACGCTTTCCGCCCTGCCCCCCTGGAGCGCGGTCGATTCCTGCGTCGACATGGGCGCATCCATCGGCATGGCGCGCGGAGCCGCGACGGTAGGCCAGAAAAGGGCGGTCGCCATGATCGGCGATTCGACGTTCTACCATTCTGGCATGACCAACCTGCTGGATGCGATTTCGCACCGGACGAACATGACCCTCCTCATTCTGGACAACAGTACGACGGGCATGACGGGCGCGCAGCCGACCATTCTTCCGAGTTCCGGCCTCGTGCCTGTCCTCAAGGGCTTGGGTGTCGAGAGCGCGCACATCCGCGTGCTGGAAGCCCATCGCAAGTGCCACGACGCGAATGTCGCGGCGATCAGGGAAGAAATCGCCTACGAAGGCCTCTCCGTCATCGTCATGGTGCGCGAATGTCTCGAATGGATGAAAAAAGCGAGGAAGGCATGACCTACGATATGCTGCTCTGTGGCGTCGGCGGCCAGGGAAGTCTTTCGGTCGCCGTACTGATCGCCCGCGCGGCGATGGCTTCGGGGCTTTCCGTGAAACAGTCCGAAGTGCACGGCATGGCCCAACGCGGCGGCGAAGTGCTCGCCCACCTGCGCATTTCCGACTCGACCATCGAAAGCCCCACGATACCGTTGGGATGCGCGGATCTCATCCTCGCATTCGAGCCTCTGGAAGCGCTCCGGTATCTACCCTGGCTTTCGCGGGAATCGGGCGCTATCGTCGCCGCGTCGTCGCCGGTGAAGAACATTCCCGATTACCCCGAACTGGAATCGGTGCTCGCCGAGCTTGGGTCCCTGCCGCGCACCCGGATTGTCGACGCCGAAGGGATCGCGCGCGCCGCGGGCAATCCCAGATCGGCCAACGTAGTCCTTGTGGGCGCCGCATCGCGGCTCATCCCCGTCCCGGCTGAATCGATCGAACGGGAAATAGCGGAATTCTTCGCGCGCAAGGGCGAGGAAATGGTCAGGATCAATGTGAAGGCATTCCAAGATGGCCGCAACAGCTAACCGAACGACCGCGCACTATCACGGGCTTTCAAAAGAGGGTAAAGCCCTCGCCGCCCGATTCAGGGAAATCGTCGCCCCCGTCCGTGCCGAAGGCCGCAAGGCTCTCACCGAAACGGAAGGGCTTTCGATGCTGCAGGCGATGGGCATCCGCACGCCCGGCAATCGCATATTCGCCGGATCGGCGGCCATCGAAGCCGAGTTTCGCGCCCCCGACCGTTCAGGCGACGCGGGCCTGTTCCCCGGCCGAAAGGCCGTGGTGAAAGCGATAAGCCCGGAGATCCTGCATAAAACGGAAGTGGGCGCCGTCGCGATCGTCGCCAACGATGCTGCCAGCATTCTGGCGGCGGTGCGTACGATGGAATCCAAATTCACCGGCGTGCGCGTCGAAGGTTATACGATCAACGAGTTCGTCGCCTTCGAGCCCAGGCTCGGGCATGAACTGATTTTCGGTTATCGCTATGCCGCCGATTTCGGGCCGGTCGTGAGTTTCGGTCCGGGCGGAATCTTTGCCGAATTTCTGGCGGGCAAGTTCAAGCCCGGATCGGCCAACGCATTTTTCTCGCCGCGCACCGCGACCAGGGAGATGATCGAGAAGGCCATGTCGCATAATGTAGCTTTCACGCTCCTCTGCGGCGGATTGCGCAACACGAAGCCGGTCATCGCGGGAAGCGATGTCGTCGACGCGATCATGGCGTTCCTTGCCGCCGCGGACGCGCTCGCCGCCGCCGGTGTCTCGGAATTCGAAGTGAATCCCATGGTGGCCGCGGAACGCCCTGACGGCACGGAACTCGTCGCGCTGGACTGTCTTGTGACACTGGGCGATTTCTCGGTCTACGGGCTCGTGGCCGACGGCGACGGAACCCCTGTAAACAGGGCGCAGAATGAACGCCCTGTCGGGCATATCGGAAAAATACTGATTCCGGAAAGCGCGGCGGTGATCGGTGTCTCGGAAAAGGCCGTCAACAACGGGCGAATCATCCTGCGCAATCTCCTGCACGACGGTTTCGATCCCGCGCGCCTTTATGTCGTGAAGCAGGGCATCGACGAAATCGACGGCTGCCGCTGCGTTCCCGACATCGCTTCATTGCCGGAAAAAGTCGATCTGTTCGTCCTCACGATTCCCGCATCCTCGACACCCGGCGTCCTGGCCGAACTGGCCGAGCGCGACAAAGCCTGGTCGGTGATCGTGATCCCCGGTGGGCTCGAGGAAAAATCGGGATCGGAAGCTATCGTTGCAGGCATGCGAAAAGCGCTTGCCGACGCTCGCGCCAAAGGCGCAGGCCCTCTCATAAACGGCGGAAACTGTCTGGGCATCCGGTCGGTACCCGGCAAGTACAACACGCTGTTCATTCCCGAACACAAACTCCCCATGCCCTCAGGCACTGTCGCGCCCGTCGCCGTAATTTCCCAGTCCGGCGCCTTTTCGATCTGCCGCATTTCCAAGCATCCGTACATCAACCCGAAGTACATCGTCACTTGCGGCAATCAGATGGATCTCACCATCGGCGATTATCTCGAATACATGAAAGACGATCCGGATATCCATGTCTTTGCGGTGTATGTCGAGGGATTCAAGCCGCTGGACGGGCTCAAGACGCTCCAGGCCTGCAGGGATATCGCGGCCGCGGGCAAGGCCGTTATTTTCTATCGCGCGGGCCGCACCGCCGCGGGAGCGGGGGCCGCCGCGAGCCATACCGCCAGCATCGCCGGCGATTACCCCGTCACCGCAGCCCTGTTCGGACAGGCCGGCGCGACGGTGTGTACGACGCTCGACGATTTCGACGATGCCATGACTGTGTTCACGTTCCTGGACGGCAAAAAGGCCGGCGGCGAAAGCCTGGGCGCCGTATCCAACGCCGGCTTCGAGTGCGTGGCCATAGCCGACAACCTCGGAAACCTGCACTTGGCCAAATTCAGCGATCCGACTGCGGAAAAACTCGAGACCGTGTTCGCCGAATCGCACATCTCGGACATCGTCGACGTGCACAATCCGCTCGACCTCACGCCGATGGCGCCGGACAAGGCATACGACGATTCCCTGCGTGCGGCGCTGGCCGATCCGGCCGTCGATGTCGGCATCGTGGGCATCGTGCCGTTCACGGTCAGGATGAATTCTCTGGCCCTTTCTCCCGGAGAACACGACGAAGACGTGCGTCGCGCCGACTCCATTTCATCTCGCTATGGCGACCTGGCGGCGACATGCACCAAGCCGTTCGTGGCTTCGGTGGACACGGGCCCCCTGTACGATCCGCTGGTCCGCGAGCTGGAAAAGCACCGCGTTCCCGTATTCCGCAGCGTGGACAGAGCTCTGGCCATGCTGAAGATGTGGCTCGACTCGCCCGCATCCAGGACCCGGCCATGATCCCCGACAGAATTCGCGCAGAATTGGAACGGCTCGGTTTGAAGGCTCTGGAATTCGAGCCGGGATCGACGCCGACCGCTCCCGCCGCCGCAGAGCGCATCGGTGTCGAAGTGGGACAGATCGCGAAATCCCTGCTGTTCCGCGCCAAGGACGGTTCCTATCACCTCGTCCTTTGCGCAGGCGACAAAAAAGTCAATTCCTCGCGCCTCAAGGCCCTGGTCGGTTTCAAATGCAGCATGGCCGACGCGGAAGAAACAGTACGGATCACCGGCTGTCCTCCCGGCGGCGTCTGCCCCTACGGTGTGCGCGACGCCACGATCTGGATCGACGAAAGCCTGTCGGCCTGGCCGACCGTATACCCGGCCGCCGGCACCGACGCGACCGGCGTCCCGACCACCTACAACGCGCTCGTCGCACTGGCGGGCGGGCGCACCTGCGCCGTTACTGAATAAGGGGACAGGAAAATAAAAGCGAGTCTTCTTACTGTCGGGAAGGGATGAGTGGAGATTTCATAATGTCTCCGCAGATGGCGCTTCTTCCCCCCCTTCCGCTTTGTACATGTCGGCCTGCGCAGAATACAGTCGGGCGTAATAGTCGTTGTGCGCCATGAGTTCATCATGCCCGCCGTCCCCTATGACGCTGCCCTGCTTAAGCACGATTATTTTCGAGGCTTTTCTGATGCTGCCCAATCTGTGCGTCACGAAGAGCGTGATCCTGCTCGTATGCGAAAAGAGCATCTCAAACACACGGGATTCCTCGATGGGATCGATGGCGGCGGTGGGCTCGTCCACGAGCAGAACTTCATGAGGTTTGACAAGCCCGCGTAAAAGCGCAACTCTCTGCCACTGTCCTCCTGAAAGTCCGACGCCCCCGAAATCGGTACCCAAGAGCGTCCGTCCTCCCTCAGGCAATTTCCCTATGTCCTCAGGCGACAGGATGTCGGGCAGACCGCCCAGGTCATCATGTTTTGAAGCTTCATCTGCGTATATGTTCTCGAGCAGAGTCAAATCATATTTCATGTAATCCTGGAAAATGCCGGAAATTTTGTCGCGATATGAAGCGATGTCGTATTCCCGGATATCGATACCGTTGAGATAGATTGCACCCTCGCACGGGTCGTACAAGCGCATCAGCAGTTTTACGATGGTCGATTTGCCAGCACCGTTTTCGCCCACGAGGGCGACCGTATCGCCCGCGTTCAGCGTAAACGAAACGCGGCGCAGAACTTCTGTTCCCACGGGATACCTGAAGGACACAGCGTCAAAGCGTATCGTATCGACCGGCTCAACAAGTATCCGTTTCGAGCGGGACAGGTCTATCGTGTCATCTATGTCCAGAAATGTGAAGAATTTCGCAAAATAATCGTAGGAACCCTGCATATAGGTCCAGACCAAGGCGAGCATAAGTAGATTAAGAGAGAACTGAAACAGCGACTGCAGAAGCATGGCGAAAGAACCGGCCGACAGAAGTCCATCGCGGGCACTGGAAAGCATGAACAGGAAAATCAATCCCGCAGCAATGACGCGGATACTCGTGCCGAGTATCTCTCCGCCCGCGGAGAAGCGCTGGAACCGCAGATTCAAGTTTTCGATCTCTTTAAAAACCCCGGACGCCTTCTTTTTGAACAGGGCGCTGAATGAAAAAAGCCTCATTTCCTTGGCAGCTTCGGAGGTCAGAACGGTATGCCGGTAATACCATGCTCTGCGCGACAAGTCTTCCAGCGCTTTTTCGCGGCTGGATTTTTCGTTAGCTCTTTTTTTCGCTATAAGAATGCTCGGAACGATCGATAAGGTCAGGGCTGCGGAAACCCATAGCTCAAAGCTTGCGAACAACGCGAAAAGCGACAAGAAACCTGAAAAATACTTGATCAGGTCATTGAGTTGGTAAAGGAACGGACCGACCGACCGGTCGGTAAAACTGAGCCAGTCAGTTGTGTCCAGGAATTCCTTGCTTTCGAAATGCGCCAGACCTTGTATGCCCGCGGATTTGATCAAGATTTCCATGCTTAAGTCTTTTGTACAACGCCCCCTCGTAACTTCAAGCACGTAGGTGATAACCGTGGAAATCGTATACTGGACGATCATGACGAGTATCCACGCAACGCCCAGGCCTACGACGGAAGGGCTCTTGCCTGCGCCTGCGCCTGCGCCACCGCCGATTACCGCATCCACGAGCTTTTGCAGCAGAATGAATGAAAAAGCCGGCAACAGGCCGTCAATGAGGGAAATAAAAGCGACAAGCGTCATGCCAGCGGGAGATTTTTTCCATACGAATACGCAGGCGCGAAGCAAAACGGCAAGTTTTTTTTTCAAAGTAAGCCCCTTACCCGACCTTTGTTAATTTTAGTGTATTTCGCGCACGTGAATCATAATTAGCCGCAATACCAAGTTGTCAAGGGAAAATAAAAATCAACGCAAATCCGGACAGAATCCCCGCAGGAAGGATTGGACAATTTACTTTCACGAAACCGCCCCACCCTTTTCTCCAGGAAAAGCGGGCCAATGAAACGGCCGCCGCCGGGACGAATCCCGGCGGCGGCCTTTTTTTACTGCGACGGGCGGAACCCGCC